>Ga0210057_1000294_pt1 | contig 85314 bp, 97 predicted proteins | sample CryGeyCG2114_010_2_FD_183968 | JGI IMG/M metagenome (GOLD analysis project Ga0210057, IMG submission 183968) | Groundwater microbial communities from aquifer - Crystal Geyser CG10_big_fil_rev_8/21/14_0.10 (SPAdes) (version 2) | ecosystem: Environmental > Aquatic > Deep subsurface > Groundwater ... | reverse complement strand
TAAGTTCTTCATCTCGCGCACCTTTAAGCACCTTACTTAGATTTGCCTCAGCAGTTGCCACGCGCGCCTTAGCTTGTGCGATTGAAGCGCCTTGTGAGCTGTTTTCAATTCTAGCGATAACACTACCCGCACCAATTGCGCTACCTGCTGGATATGATACTTGAGTAACTTGTCCGGAGTGCTCAGTTCTCAGCTCCGCTTCATTGCGAGCTTCTACTCGCCCTACAGTACTTATAGGCGATGCGTCTGCTGATAAATCGCCTACAGATGCAACGGCAACTTGGCGCTCGGGAGAAAGATTTTCCGCAAGATCGCCATCAGTTAAAAGTATTCTTGCAATAGCAAATACCGCCAAAAAGATAACAATTCCGGCAAGAAAGGCCCATGTGCGTTGTTTAAAGATTGTTTTAATAGTTTGGATAGACATATTTTCTGTAGCGAATATAACCGACTAATAATAATACAAAAATAGGGAAAGGTCAAGTTTTGCATTCTCCACAAATGGCTTAAGAAGGCCACGGAATCTTTCCACACGCGCACATTAAAGGCAAGTGGTATACTTTTTTCATGCTAAAGAAATTCATGCTTAAAACGATGATGAAAAGACAGCTTGCCGCATTACCTAAAGATCAACGCGAAAAAGTTGAGGCGCTAGTTGAAAAGAATCCAGAACTCATCCTGCAGATTGCAAAAGACGTTCAGGAGGAAATGAAAAGCGGGAAAGACCAAATGGTCGCGCTTCAAATTGTTGCTGAGAGAAATAAAGATTTATTAAAGAACTTATCTTAAATATGGCGACAAAGAAGATTTTTGTTTTGCTCGGTAATCCTGATAAGGATACGTTTTCAGGTGCAATGGCGGATACGTACGAAAAAGCCGCGCGCGATGCAGGTCACGAGGTAAAGAGGCTAAACATTGGTGATCTTTCCTTTGATCCGATTTTGCAAAAAGGGTATAAGGTTATTCAAAAATTGGAGCCAGATTTACTCAGGGTGCAGGAACTTATTAATTGGGCTGATCATTTTGTTGTCGTATATCCAAACTGGTGGTGCACAATGCCAGCACTTCTTAAAGGAATGTTCGATCGCATGTGGCTTCCGGGATTTGCTTTCAATTTTGATAAGAAAACTAAAAACCTTATCAAGAGACTCAAAGGAAAAACAGCAAGGGTAATTGTTGTTGCGGGAACTTACAGTCCATTTATGACGTGGCTTAAGTTTGGTGATTATACAAATGAGATTGCACGTGGAATTTTAGGATTTTCTGGTATGGATGTATCAGTTACTACATTTGGGCCGTGTGATAAGTGTTCTGACACTGATAAAGAAAAGTGGCTAGGACAGTTGCGGAATCTGGGTAAAAGAGGGGAGTAAAAGCAGCTTCGTCTTACAATTGCAAGCGAGGAGCGCGTGAAAGATTTCTTCCACGACGTCCGAGCGAAGGAATTGTATGCTGTGCATACATTGGCTCCCTGCCTACCGGACAGGCAGGCTCAACTCGGAAATGCTCGAGCTGTCACTTGGCATTTCACTCGCCCTATTGCGGCTAGCGAGGAGCGAAACGGGAATGCGGATCATTCACATTTCGTCCGAGCGAAGACGCAATATGCTTCGCATACGTCGCCAATTGTGCACATAGTTATCCACTTGGTTATACACGGAGTTTTCCCTATACTAAAAAAGACATAGGGTACTGTTTAGAAGCAGCGTGCGCAGTATCAGGAAATGTCCTTATTTTTAAGGATATTTAAAGACAGCATTGACACATGCGTGGATGTGTTGTGTTTTGTTTATATAATGTTGACCGATTATTACAGTCTCGTTAATATAACGGAGGTGAACATTTCATCTCTGCTTGCAGAGTTTGAGGTGGGCACCATGGCGACTGGTTTTATTTCTCCGGAAATATAAGTGGTTGCCATGGTGACCATCTACTCTCAAGGTTTGAAGTGGATGTCGTGGTACTTATATCTTCGGATATGAGTACCACGGTGTTCGGTTCCGACCTTCGGGAAAGAATAGAGCACCAATGAAAAGCACTACCTCCGGGTGGTGTTTTTCATTTTCGAGGATCAACTTGAGGAGTAAATTCTTTATATATTTATATAGGTGCATAAAACTGCTATAGTCAGGTACTCATGAATCTTTCAATTGGAATAGTGGGGCTTCCAAACGTGGGCAAATCCACGCTTTTTAATGCATTAACGCAGAAGGGTGTATTGGTAGCTAACTATCCATTCGCCACAATAGATCCATCAGTGGGGCTTGTGGCTGTTCCAGACGATCGCCTGAACAGCCTTGCCTCAATGTCGAATTCTGAAAAAGTTATTCCTGCCGCCGTCGAGTTCGTGGATATTGCTGGGCTTGTTAGAGGCGCGTCCGAAGGAGAAGGGCTAGGTAATCAGTTTCTCTCACACATTAGAGAGGTGGATGCAATTGCTGAAGTAGTTCGAATTTTTGATGACGCAGACATTACACACGTACATGGAGATATTCATCCGATAAATGATATAGAGGTGGTTAATCTAGAACTAGTTTTGGCAGACATGCAGACGATAGTTCGTCGGCATGCAAAAAATGAAAAGGAAGTAAAAAGTGGCAACAAAGATGCTATTGCTGAGCAAAGTGTACTTGAGAAGCTTGGTAAAGCACTTGAGGCGGGGAAGCTTGCTAGCTCGGTTGAGCTCACTGAAGGAGAGAGAAAAATTGTTAAGGGTTTTCATCTTCTAACAATGAAGCCAATCATTTATATTTTAAATCTAAAATCTGGAGCAGTGAACGTTCGCTCAGAAGACGGAGTACGTTGGAAAGAATTGACAGATTTTCTAGAAAGGGAAAATGCATCGTGGGTTGTTGTGGATGCTGGAGTAGAATCTGAACTTTCAGATGTTCACGCAGACGAAAAGTCTGCATTCAGACAAGAGTTGGGTGTAGAGGATGACGGAATAGATACGTTGATCAAAAAAGGGTACGAAATGCTTAATCTTATTTCGTTCTTTACTACAGGTGAGAAAGAAAGTCGCGCGTGGACTATTGAAAACGGAGCTACAGCTCCTGAGGCCGGAGCTGCAATTCATACTGATTTTCGTGACAAATTTATTCGCGCCGAAGTAATCGAATGGGATAAGCTTCTAGAGGCAGGATCATGGGGTAAGGCTAGAGAAAAGGGGACTTTGCGAAGTGAGGGAAAGGAATATGTCGTAAAAGATGGTGAAGTGATGGAATTCCGCCACAGCTAGTCATATCAAGGGGAGTCCTTGATATTGTGGAGGGGATAAAAATATAAAGTTGAGAGCCCGCATTGCTGCGGGCCACTCTTGGCGTCACTCTTCTTCTTTCTTCTTGTCGCGAAGACTTTTGATTGCTTCGGAGATGCTTGAGAGGTAGATTGAAGAAAAGATTGTGATGAACCCCATAAGCCATCCAGCGTAAGACCCAGCACTGGGTTTCCCGCTCAACTCCCCGACCAACCCGCCGGATGTCCAACCGATTCCTATCGCCAGAGCTATTACGAGTACAAGTTCTATCACCGAGCTCTTTTCTTCTTCAGAGAAACTCTCGGTTTCTTCAGTTTCTTCGATGTTCGTTTTCTCAGTGGACATTTGCCAATCTCCCAATGCCAAATATATAGTGTCTGGCACCAGTTTATCACTTGCAACAGGATTTCAAACCCCGCTTCTAAGTAGCTTGTGGTGTTACAAAAGGACGGTAGAATTAGGTCATTATCTTAATGAATTATTATGAGTATGGAAAAACAGGTTAAAACGAGCCCAAAAGACTTCTTTTTGTGGGTGGCAGCCATTGCAGCTTTGTATGTGAGCGTTGTGTCCATGGTGACACTTCTCTTCCAGTACATCGATAAGCTTTTAGGTGATCCGCTCACGTATTTCTACGACCCATACTCGGGTGCCATCCGTATGGCAATTGCGTCACTTATAATCATTTTCCCTGTGTATGTATGGTTTACACGAATGCTTAATAAAGACATTCGCATTAACCCAGAAAAGAAAGATTTATGGGTTCGCCGCTGGGTTTTGGTGCTCACGCTCTTTATTGCTGGGCTCACCATGGTGGTTGATCTCATCGTACTTATCAATGCATTTCTTGGTGGAGAAGCCCTTACAGCGGCCTTCGTACTAAAGGTTCTTACAGTGCTCATAGTAGCCGGTGGCGCCTTTATGTACTACCTCAAAGACATACGCGGAGACTGGGAAAAGAAGGAGAAACAGTCAGTAATGATTGGGTATGTGGTAGCAGCATTGGTGCTTATAACAATTGTTTCTGGATTCTTCATCATTGGATCACCGCAAGAACAACGTGAACTCCGTTTTGATCAAGAGAAAGTAAGTGGCCTTCAAGATATCCAGTATCAAGTAACAAACTATTGGCAACAGAAAGGGGCGCTTCCTGCAAACCTGGAAGCTCTAGAAGATCCGCTTACTGGATTTTCTCTACCAAAAGATCCGCAGACAAACGAAGGAGATCAATATGTGTATAAATACCGTGTTGTATCTAATGCTTCTCGCACCTTTGAACTTTGTGCCGTCTTCAATCGCGAGAGTCCAGCGGGCGTGAGCACGGTTAATCGATACTACTATCCTGGAGATGCGGGCGGAGAGTATTGGAAACATGACGCAGGAGAGAAATGTTTCGAGCGAACTGTAGATCCAGATAAATTTCCTCCGATAAAAGAAGCATTAATTCGCTAACAAAAACCCGGTCATTTGACCGGGTTTTTGTTTTTTTCGACGGCAGATGCTGAATTAATTTTCCAACGTTGCCATGCTAGAACAAACCACCCCACCCCCACGGCGCTGGCCGAGAGAGTGGCATTCCATAAGTCGAGGGTTGAAAATGTGTACGCCAATATAATCAAAAGTGATCCTGTCATAATCGAAGACCATAGTGCAGGTTTATGCTCGCGGTGGAGTAGTGTAGGAAAAAGCGCAAGAAGCATTACCCACTGAACTATCGAAATAACAATATCTTGCCACATAGAGAACCAGTATACGCTAACTTTTTAGGCACTCGAACTCGTGATACTCTACTTTGTAATGAAGACCTTCGACCATAAGAAAATTGAGAAAAAGTGGCAGAAAGTATGGGATGAACAAAAAGTGTTCAATGTTGAAGAAGACCCGAAAAAAGAGAAAGAATACTTGCTTGTTGAGTTTCCATATCCATCTGGGGATGGGTTGCACGTAGGACACGTGCGAAGCTACACAGCGATGGACGTAATTGCTCGAAAAAAGCGCGCAGAAGGTAAGAATGTTTTGTATCCGATTGGGTGGGATGCATTCGGTTTGCCAACTGAAAATTACGCTATTAAAACAGGTATCCAACCTAAAATTGTTACAAAACAAAATACAGATAATTTTAGGCGCCAACTCAAGTCTTTGGGTTTCTCTTTTGATTGGTCGCGCGAGATAAATACCACTGATCCCAAATATTATAAATGGACTCAATGGATTTTTTTAAAGTTGTTTGAGAAAGATCTCGCCTATAAAGCGAAAATGCCTATCAATTGGTGCTTGTCTTGCAAGATTGGGCTCGCGAATGAAGAAGTAGTGGATGGCGTGTGCGAGCGCTGCGGTGGGGAAGTGGAGAAGCGCGAGAAAGAGCAGTGGATGTTAAAGATAACCGAATATGCAGATCGACTGTACGACGACTTGGACACTGTCGATTACTGGGATCGCATTAAGATACAGCAGCGAAATTGGATAGGCAGAAGCGAAGGTGCAGAAATTGATTTTCCAATTGTAGGTAGTGATGAAAAAATTTCTGTATTTACAACTCGTCCAGATACAATTTTTGGAGCTACTTACATGGTTCTTGCCCCCGAACACTTTTTGGTAAATTCACTTAGAGGCAACATTGAAAATATCGAGGAAGTGCAAAAGTATCAAAAGAAGACAGCACAAAAAACAGAGATAGAACGAACGGCAGAGGGCAAAGAGAAGACTGGAGTAGAGCTTAAGGGGGTAAGAGCAATAAATCCTGCAAACAAAGAAGAAATACCAGTATTCATTGCGGACTACGTTCTAGCCGATTATGGAACTGGTGCAATTATGGCTGTACCCTCGCATGACGAGCGCGACAGTGAATTTGCTAAAAAGTTTGACTTGCCTGAGGTACAAGTTATTGAGCCGGTTCTTACTCAAACAACAGGAACGTCCGCTTTCCACTCAAATGAGCCAGCGGAGGATGTGAGCGGCATAATTGCGATAGTTAAGCATTGGAAAGAAGATAAATACATAGGTCTTTCTTGGCCGAAAGTACAGTGGGGGACTTTTCTTACTGGAGGTATAGACGAAGGGTATACGCCCGAAGAAACTGTTCTGAAAGAAATTCGAGAAGAAACCGGGTATACAAACGCTAAAATTGTTTCTTCACTCGGGTTAATACACAGCAAGTATTATCACGTTCCAAAAGAAGCAAACCGAATTGGGCATGCACCAACTTTTTATGTTGAGTTACAAAATGATTCTTGCGGTGAAGTTGATCAAGAAGAGCTAAAGAAGCACGAGCTCAAATGGCTCACAAAAGAAGAATTGAAATCTTTTCTTACTGCGACCTCACACCTTCAAGCTCTCTCACTTTTTGAGGGCGAAAAGTATACGGGATATGGCGTTCTAAAAAACTCCGGTCAGTTTGACGGTTTAGAAAGTGAGGGTGTACTAAAAGACATTACGGAGTATGTTGGAGGAAAAATGCGCACCACTTTTAAGCTTCGAGATTGGGTTTTTTCTCGGCAGCGTTATTGGGGTGAACCAATTCCGATGGTGCACTGCGAAAAATGCGGGTGGATTCCAGTTGCTGAGAAAGATTTGCCCGTGACTCTACCTGAGGTGGAAAAGTATGAGCCCACAGACTCTGGAGAATCACCGCTAGCGGCAATGGAAAATTGGATTAAGACCGAGTGCCCGAAGTGTGATGGCGAGGCGCGTCGTGAGACTGACACAATGCCAAACTGGGCTGGCTCTTCTTGGTACTACTTACGATACGTAGATCCAAAGAACGACACGGCATTTGCTTCAGAGGAGAAGCTTAAGTATTGGACTCCAGTGGATTGGTACAACGGAGGCATGGAGCACACCACCCTCCACCTACTTTATTCGCGTTTTTGGCATAAATTTTTGTTTGATTTAAACCTTGTTCCAACAATTGAGCCTTACAAAAAACGCACAAGTCACGGTCTTATTCTTGCAGAAGGTGGCGCTAAGATGAGTAAGTCAAAAGGAAATACAGTAAGTCCGGACGAAGTAGTTGAAAATGTTGGCGCTGATACTCTGCGTGTGTACGAAATGTTTATGGGGCCATTCGATCAAGCAATTGCATGGAACACAGACAACATGGTGGGAGCGCGGCGGTGGCTTGAGCGAGTCTGGCGACTCAAAGACACTCTCTCTGAAAAAATTAGTGAAGATACGGAGAGGGAATTGCACAAGACTATACAAAAAATTGGAGAAGATATAGAGGAGCTAAAATTCAATACAGCGGTGTCCCAGATGATGATTTTTGTAAACACCGCAGAAAGAGAGGGGATTACCAAAGAGCAGTACGCGACGTTTATAAAAGTATTTGCGCCATTTGCTCCGCATCTTTCTGAAGAGGTTTGGCAGGATCTAGGAAATGAAACTTCTGTTCATCTCGAAAAATGGCCCGAATATGACGCCGCTAAACTTATATCCGACACCATGACCATTGCTGTGCAGATAAATGGAAAAGTACGAGCGACAATAGAGATGGCGAGAGATTCTTCTGAAAGCGACATCAAGAAGCAGGCGAGAGAAGCTGCAGGTAAGTGGATTGAGGGTGAAGAAAAAAACGTAATCTACGTATCTGGCCGCCTTGTAAACTTTGTAATCTAGTGTTTTGTGAGTTGAGGTCCATTTTCAGTGTCTTCAATTTCGTATCCTTCGGAGAGTATTTCTTCGCGCAGTGAATCTGCTTTGGACCAGTTTTTCTCTTTTCTCTCAGCTTCGCGATTCACAACGAGTGATCGTACACTTTCAGGCAATTCTCTCATTGAAATCGGCATACCGATTGCTTTTTGTATTGTGGAAAGTATATCTGTCTCGGTAGAGAGGAGTCCAAGACCAAGTACGCGATCAAAATCAAGCATAGTTGCAAGAAAATTTTCAGCAGAAAGTGTTTGGTCTTTCATCATGCTCCAAAGCACAGCGATGGCACCTGGGGTATCGAGATCGTCATTTATACGCTCGTGAAATTGCCTCTGCCACACCTCATCGATTTCTCCGCCCTCTATACCCATAAGCTCCAAACGTCTTTGGTGTAGCTTAAGGAACGCATTCTGTGCATCATGTAGTGCTTGCCAAGTAAAATTCATCGGTGTTGTGTAGTGTCCGCTCAAAAGCCAATATCTAAGTGAAAGCGGATGGAAACCCTTTTCTTCAATGTCAGAGAGGTACACAGTGTTGCCAAGAGATTTCGAAATTTTGTGACAATCAATCTGGATATGATTTCGATGCAACCAAAATTGTGAAAACGGCTTCTTGCCTGTAGCTGCTTCTGATTGAGCAATTTCGTTATTGTGATGAATCGAAATATGTTCAATTCCGCCGGTGTGGATGTCTATCTGCTCGCCGAGAAGAGCGCGCGCCATGGCGCTGCATTCTATGTGCCATCCTGGGAATCCTTTCCCCCACGGGCTGTCCCAGCCAAGCTTCGTATTTAGCTTCCAAAGTGCAAAATCTGCAGGATTTTTCTTTTGTGCATTATGAGTGACACGCTCCTCGCTCTTTGATTGGTCTGCAATACCGCCGAGCGCTCCGTACTCGGGAAAAAGGGACGTGTCAAAGTATACTCCGTCGTCGATTTTGTATGCGTATCCTTTTTCTGCGAGAGTTTGTATCAAAGCAATTTGAGCGTGCACGTACTTGCTTGCGCGTGGGTATTCAATTGCAGAAACATCTACGCCAAGCTTTGCAACATCATCTAAAAATTGCTGAGTATACTTTTCGGCCAAGGTGGCCATGTTTTCCATGGACACGGCCAGGCCCTCTCTTTTAAGACCCTGCATCATTTTGTCGTCCCCGCTATCAGCGTCTGAGGAGAGGTGACCAAAATCAGTTATATTCATTACCTGTTTCACCTCTAAATCATTGTATAAAAGGGTTCGTCGCAAAATATCTGCAAATACGGCTGCAGAGAGGTTTCCTATGTGTTGTGTGTCGTATGGAGTTGGTCCGCAGTTGTACATGCGCACAGGGCGCATGTGTGGAGGTCTGAATAGATCCCGCTCTTTGGTGAGGGAGTTACGAAAATAGAGCGGCACCTTCGTCTTTCTGGGAGTCATGCTTCGCTTTTTTCCAAACCCGAATATCATGCGGTTACTGTAGCGCAGAGCAGGCGCTACAGCCAGTGCTTGTGCTTAAAGAAGGAGAACATTAGGAGCATGCCACCAAACATGATTCCCATGATTATCCAAAAATCATGTTCTTTTCCAACGATTGGCAAGTACTGAGTGTTCATACCAAATATGCTTGCGATAAGAGAAAGTGGGAAAGTGACAAACGCCATAAGAGTAAGAATCTTCATCACTTCGTTCTGCTTTGTATTCACTAATGAATTATTAGTTTCTCTAAGCTCCTTTAGCGATTCCGTGGTGCGCATTATGTGGTTGTGTACTTTATAGTACTCGTCTGTAAGGCGGGTTAAGTATGGAGCGAAATCATTTCCAAAAAAATTTTTTGCCGAAAACTCTATAGATTTCAAAATATCACGGTGCGGTTCTATTGCTTGGCGCAAATTGAGTAATTCACGGCCAACAACAGAAATAGTTTCTACCATTTCGCGCTCTTTTCCGTGGAAAATTTGCTCTTCAGCATTTGCCAAAGAATCTTTCACATATCCAATTTCGTGCTCGACGGCTTTGTACAATTTTTTGAGCATGTAATAAAAAACAAAACCCGCATGATCTCCAAGATTACTCTTGTCTACAATCGAATTAACTTCGAAAACTTTTGAAAATTTATGAAGAGGATCGATTGTGTCGTATCGCGTTGTAATAATAAAATCCTTTCCGATAAGAAAATCTATTTCTTGTTCGAATGTTTGGTGTGTGTGCCTAAGGGCCGGAAAGTGAAGGATGACGTACATGTATGAGTCATATACTTCAACTCTAGGTTTTAGTGTAGGAAGAAGAAGCTCTTCTGCTACAAGCGGCTCAATATTAAATTCATTGATGATCGAAAGCACTTCATCATTGGAAGGGGATTCAAGATCCAACCATTCTAAATTTCTATGCGTATAACGCGTTATCATGTTGCTCTAGTATACCGCGCACTCGCGCATGGTGTGTACATATGAGATAATGCCGCGTGTGGAAAGAGTTGAAAGTCAAAAAAGTATACATATTAGATTTGCTGTAACCGGAGTTGTTCTTGCGTCAGCACTTGCGTTTGCCGGTGGTTTTTTAATTGGCGCTGATCGAATCGGGATTGGCAATATGCAGGCACTCGCGGCAAGCGGGCTTTTGGGCGAAGCACCACCTACAGACATTGATCTCTCGCCTGTGTGGAAGGCGTGGAGAGTTATTGATGAGCAATTTGTACCGACCGGTGCCTTAGCCTCTACCACCGCCTCAAGTACTCCTACTGGATTTACAGATGACCAAGAACGTGTTTGGGGAATGGTGCAGGGATTGGCCTCTTCGCTCGGTGATCCGTACACAGTTTTTTTCCCACCTGCAGATGCTGAGATTTTTGAAGCTGACATTAGTGGAGCATTTGAAGGTGTTGGAATGGAAATCGCAATTCGTGACAGTATTTTGACAGTTGTGTCTCCACTTAAGGGTACGCCCGCCTTTAGAGCTGGTATACAAAGTGGTGACAAGATTTACGAAATCGATGGAGCGTCAACAGAAGAAATGGGAGTTACTGAGGCTGTAAAGCGAATTCGCGGCGAGAGAGGTACGCAAGTAACTCTAACTATTTTGCGCGAAGGTGAATCCGGATTTATAGAAATAAAAGTGACTCGTGACGTTATAACTATTCCGACTCTGAATCACGAGCTTAGGAGCGATGGTGTTTACTACATTGAGCTCCTTAATTTCTCAGCGGTCTCACAAAGTCTTTTCAGAGATGCACTTCGCGGATTTGTAACTTCAGGTTCGAACAAACTACTTCTAGATCTTCGGGGTAATCCGGGAGGTTACTTGGGTGCGTCTGTTGATATGGCTAGTTGGTTCTTGCCATCAGGAAAGATAGTTGTTACTGAAGACTATGGGGGCAAGGCAGACAAGATAGTTCATCGATCAAGAGGGTACAATATTTTCAACGATAGTTTGAAAATGGTTATTCTTGTAGATAAGGGCTCTGCATCCGCCTCAGAAATTCTTGCAGGAACATTACAGTCGCACGGAGTAGCACAGTTAGTTGGAACAAATACATTTGGAAAAGGTTCTGTACAGGAATTGGTAGACATTACGCCTACCACAGCCCTCAAGATAACTATCGCGCGGTGGTTAAATCCTGATGGCGGTGTAATTCCACTAAATGGAATTGTCCCTGATGTAGAAGTGAAAATGACAGCAGAAGATAGAGATGCGGGAGAGGATCCACAACTTGATAAAGCATTAGAAATTTTGTTAACTAAATAATCTATGAAAGTAATATTACTAAAAGACGTACCAAAATTGGGCAAGATGGGAGATGTAAAACAAGTCGCAGATGGACACTCCTTGAATTTACTAATTCCAAAGGGTTTGGTTGAAAGAGCTACTCCAGAAAAACTTGAGGCACTGGAGATGAAGATGCAGCGATTAGAAGCGGCCCATGTAAAAGAAGCTGAGAATTTTCAGAAGGCTTTTCTGAAACTCAAAAGCGGAATCATTGAAATAGCGGCTTCAGCAAATGAGCAGGGACATTTGTTTGAGGGAGTAACGGCGCAAAAAATTGCTGATGCATTACTTCACCGAACGGGAGAACCTTTTGTAGATTCAATGGTGGAACTTGATAAACCAATTAAAGAAGTGGGGGAGCGCGATGTACGCGTTCACATACCGGGAGATACCGTAACCATTACGGTAAAAGTGGTTGCTCAATAACAAAAAATCCGAGGGATATCCTTGGATTTTTTGCATAAATTATTAGGAGTTACACAACGTCAGCAACCTTACGGCGCGATGTGCTTCCGTCGAAGTTGCCCTTTCGGGCACTTCGGAAACGCACGGTGCCATCTTCAAGAGCAAATAGGGTGTGGTCATTTCCTGTACCCACGTTTTTCCCTGGCATAATTTTAGTACCTCGTTGGCGAACGATTACCATACCTTTCTTGGCTTGAGTGCCATCAGCGATTTTAACTCCAAGATATTTTGGGTTTGAATCACGTAGGTTTTTGGCAGAACCTCCTGCTTTTCTATGTGCCATACGGTATACTTGTAAGCGCCATGAGTATAGCCGAAAGTATGCTCAAAATCAAGAGTTTTACCCAGAACATCGGGAGTGAATGGGTGGTTATTATTGTCGTTCTAGCCGTAGGGCTTAGTTCTTTTATGCTTGGACTTTTATCGGCCCCACAAGGCTCTGTGAGCTCTATTTCAGTAGAAACGGTGGCAATGCAGGCCTCGGCGCCGCTTAGCCAAGGTGGGCTTTTGGTGGGGTCAAAAAATGGTTCAAAATATCACTATCCTTGGTGTGGAGGAGCAAAGCAAATTGCCGAGCGCAATAAGATTTGGTTTAAAAATGAAGAGGAAGCCCGCCGGGCAGGGTATGCACCGGCGGGGAATTGCAAGGGGCTTTGAGGTACAGTCTTAGACTTTTGCGCTTCTTCTCAACGTGAATCCTCGCCCGTTTAGATGTGCAATTTTTATACCGAATTCCGCCATGTTTTTATTTGCCCGCGTTATGTGCACGTTGATCGTTTGAGCTTTCGGCAATATTTTTTTATCCGGCGGCCAAAGCGTCCATGCAAGGTCCGAGCGGGTGCATAGGCCAATTGAGACGCTCATTTCTTTGAGGGCAAAATAAAGAGCAACCTCGATTGGAGCAAGCTTTGCCACAATAGCTATGTCCTCCTCGCTTGGAGGGATTTGCGAAAAAAGGATCGTTGGTTTTCCGCTATTGGAAAACACAATTTGAAAATCTAGTTTGGGCGGCGAAACCCCATCCCTCCACAAATTTAAACGAGAGGTTGTTGTTGGAAAATTTTTTTCGCCTAGTTGCTCGAAAAGCTGTTTCCATTGCCCGATTTCATGCCCAGTAATTGGGCTAGGGATATCACCACTGCTTAGGTAGCCAGTAATTGCCCGAACCTTCGCATCGCGGTCCCATTCATTTGAATTCATTGGATCGTTCCTTCTAGCTAGGATAAGTTTTTGCTACTGATCAACCTACTATAAAAAAGGCCTTTGAAAAGGTATACTACACTTATGATCATCGTTGATGTGGAGGGGTCAGGTACTGAGTATGACAAACACTCTATTGTCTCTATCGGTGCACTTGATTTTGATAATCCCACAAATCAATTTTATGATGAATGTCGTATTTGGGATGGAGCGCACATTATGGAAGGAGCACTTGCGGTAAATGGATTTACAGAAAAAGAAATTACCGACCCAACCAAAAAAAGTGAAGCCGAAGTTGTTCGGGCCTTCTTGGCGTGGAGTGAAGATATTGCTGATAGAACTCTTGTCGGACAGAACGTATCGTTTGATCGCGATTTCATTAGAGCTGCGTCGGAGAGAGCAGGGGAGAATTGGGATTTAGCATATCGCACAATAGACACGCATACGCTTTGCTGGATGCATATAGTAAAGAGTGGGAAGGAACCAGTCATCGATAATGAAAAACGTCGATCAGCAATGGATTTAGATTTTGTACTCAACTATGTGGGTATACCAGAGGAACCAAAACCTCATAATGCTCTCACTGGAGCATTGAGCCACGCTGAAGTGACAGCTCGTCTTCTCTACGACAAAAAGCTTTTGCCAGAATTTGAGCAGTATGACATCCCATGGCAAAAGTAGCTCGAACTTGCTACAATTTGAGTAATAATAATATAATTTTTGTGCGCGTATGAACAGTATTTTTATCATTATTCCTGTCTTAATTGCCCTTGCGGTTCTGATTCTTCGACAGGTGAACCAGTACGAACGAGGGGTCATGTTTACGATGGGAAAGTTTACTGGTCTTCGAGAGCCAGGTTGGAAAATCGTCATACCTGTTTTCCAAAGTCTCCGCAAAGTTGACATGCGTGTAAAGGCTGTGGATGTGCCTCAACAGCACGCGATCACCAAAGACAACATCTCTGTTGGGGTAAACGCGGTGATTTACTACAAAGTTTCGAATGCGGATAAAGCGATTCTTGAAGTGGAGGATTACTTTTATGCAGTGTCGCAACTTGCACAAACAACAATGCGTAACGTTGTTGGGGAAATTGAATTAGACGAACTTCTAGCTGGTAGGGAAGCGGTGTCAGAAAGGATTCGGCAAATAGTGGATCAGGCAAGTGACGCATGGGGAATTAAAGTAAATAATGTTGAACTTAAAGATGTTGAATTGCCGAGCGATATGGAGCGCACCATCGCAAAGCAAGCAGAAGCAGAGCGTGAAAAACGCGCGGTTATTATCAAAGCAGAGGGTGAGGTGATCGCATCAGAAAACATGGCAAAGGCTGCACGCACGCTTTCAGAAGCGCCTGGAGCACTGCACTTGCGTACGTTGCAATCTATCAACGATCTCTCATCAGACCAAAGTAATACAGTTGTGTTTGCTTTGCCGCTCGAAATTTTGCGCGCGTTTGAAAAGTACAACTCATCTAAATAAGAAAGCGCGGACAACGGCAACGTTGCCCGGCTTTTCTTTTATATACAACTCCGGAAAATAATTGCGCAAGTGGTAAATCTTAGGAGAAGCATCATAAGTGTGAGACAATACTTAAGAAGAGAGTCTATCAGACTAATTCTATTAAAGTATGAAAACAATAAAATGTTCTCAAGTAGGAGGAGAGGGATGTGACTTCGAAGTAAAAGCTGAGACAGCGGAAGACGCCAAGGCACAACTTAGTGCACACGCTAAAGAAGCTCATGCTGAAATGATGGCAGCCGCAACTTCAGAATCTATGGAGGAGTGGGACAAAAACTTTGAAAAAGTTTGGGCAGAAACACCAGATGATTCTGCAGCAGAATAGTTTTCGAGTTTGATAAAGAGCAAAACCGCCTTCAAAGGCGGTTTTGCTTTATTGTTGATATTATTTAAATTTATGGAAGTATGGTTGCGGCGAAGGTCGCTTTTTTGAACTATAGACGGGGTATAAGCCATGGTACAGCGAGCAGGTTTTTCCGGTCGAGTGCGGGGCAGTAAGGGAATTCATCATCAACCTGGGCAGGATCAGGCTTTAGCGCGGAAGCGCGAAAGGCAGGCCGCAAACGCTCAAGCTTTGGTCGACGAAGCTGCTCGGCAGGGGATCAGCGTGGAAGAGCTCAAGAAGCTCAAAGCATCGGAGTGTGATGCAATTCGCGCGAAAGGGCCGCAGATGCCCACATACCGATCGCGCGTCGGTGGGGCAGACGAGTCGGTCACGCGGGCGGGCTCCAAAGGGGATGGCCGCGGCTATTCGGATCGAGAGGAGTCCCCGTTTCGAGATTATTGGCGCTGAACAAACTAAGGGCGGACACCGCGTGGTGTCCGCCCATTGATTTTATTCGCCTCGGAGGAATTTCCAAGCGTTCTCGTATTCCCATACGCTCACTCTCGGAGCTTGTCTTTTTGATGATGGCGGTTCGGCTGGAATGTAGAACCACGCACTCCGTCTTCTTGAGCCCGAAAAAAGAGTATTCAGAAGCACGTGAGAGGGGATTACAAACACCCGAGTTGGATAGCCTGGAATTTCGACGAGAAAAATTAGCGTGTGTGTCTCTTCCAGGAATTTGCGAGAAAGGGTTGTCTGAAAATATTCGCGCCGACAACCTGGATTTCTGGCAGCAGCGCTTTTTGCGTGCCTCACCTCGCAAAGTTTTCCGTTGATTATTATTCTTCTTGAAGAGCAGCGTCGCCGCGTGCCATTTCGCACAATTGGCCCCGAAGGAACCTCCACGTGCGCCACGGACAAACCTCTCTTCTGAGAAAGTTTGGCAATCCTGCACAGGAGATCGTTCTCACTCGTTTCGACGCTCATTTCTGACGCCACCCGAACCCTTGCGCGACGTGCTTCGCGCCTGCGTCCGGATTCTCCTAAAATCGGGGCAAACCACTTTTCGTGAATTTTTTGCACCGCCTGGGTCGAGACGCCGGCTTCCTCGCCGATTTCCTTAAAGGTTTTTTTGTTGACCTTGAAGCGGCGGAACAACGTAGGGAAGTCCAAGCGACATTTCCTGCAGAGAGGGGAGGTCGCTTCGAATTTGCACCGCATTGCCTTAACTTCCGGAGAAGTCAGAGTTGGGGTTGGATTCTTCTTTTTGGTGACCACTTTTCCACCTCAATAGTTAATTGTTTTCCTAACTAGATTTTACGATATTTTAAACCAAAGTCAATTTTTGTTTGCGCTTTAGCGTCGTATAATAAATTAAAGATTTAAGAAAATTGTAGAAAGGTTTTAATTTTTACAATAAAAACAAATGAAAGTCACAGCAAATGGGGTATCGTTGCTAATTCTAGGCATAACATCAGTCGCGTTCTCTCGGGTGCTATTTTGCTTTTTCGATGATTCTGAAGGTCCAAACTTATTAGTGGTTGCTGCTGCCGCGCTAATCGTTTATTTACTCTCCTTGCCGGTGTATTTATTCAATCCTTCGTCAACTAGCAGTAATGAACAAAAAATTCTGATGACACTTTTGATACAGATAATAATTGTTACTGTCTCGTATTTTCTCCTGCGTTAAAGTTCGGTGCGAAATTGACGATTGAAAAAAATATTGTACAATTTCTGTTATGGCCTTCATTGATGAATTAAAGATTTTCGCGAAAGCAGGGAAGGGGGGCGACGGCACCGTAAGGTGGCGACACGAGAAAGGAAAGGCATTTGGCGGCCCCTCTGGCGGCAATGGTGGTCGTGGTGGCGATGTCTATGCCCTAGCCGTGCGCGATGTGCATCTCTTATCAAAATATCGAACTAAAAAAGAGTTCGCTGCAGAAAATGGTGGAGCTGGAATGAAAGATAGCTTAGAGGGCGCAAATGGCGAGGATTTAGATATTTCGCTTCCGATTGGTTCGCTTATTAAAAATTGCGAGACCGGAGTAGTTGTTTCTTTACTTGAAGAAGGAGAGCGTGTTCTGCTTCTCTCTGGCGGGCGAGGCGGGCGCGGGAACGAGTCATTTAAAAGTTCAATCAACCGTAGTCCAAAAGAATTTACTACTGGAAAAGAGGGGCAGGAAGGGGAGTTTTTTATTGAAGTTGAGCTCGTGGCAGACATCGGCCTTATCGGATTGCCTAATGCAGGCAAAACAAGCCTCCTAAACGCTCTCACAAGCGCCAAGGGTAAGGTGGGCGATTATCCATTCACTACGCTCGAGCCAAACCTTGGAGAAATGTACGGATATATACTTTCAGATATTCCGGGCCTTATAGAAGGCGCAGCGAGCGGGAAGGGTCTTGGGCATAAATTTTTGCGGCACGTAAAGCGCACAAAGGTCTTGGCGCATCTGATATCGTTCGAAAATGAAGATCCGATCAAAGCATATGAATCAGTAAGAAAGGAACTTGCAGACTATAGCGAAGAGCTCTCGGCGAAAGAAGAAATAATTGTACTTACAAAGACAGATGTAGTGAGTGATCAAAAATATTTAGACGAAGTTGTCAAAAAATTTAAAAAATTATCTAAAGACGTGCACACGCTGTCACTCTACGACGACGCATCAATAAAGGCACTAGAAAAAGTGTTTTTAGATAAAATGTAACCGAGAGTTACATTGACTTTAACCGAAAACAATGGTATTTTCGCGCTAGATCTAATTCAAAAAGGAGACGGAGAGTGAACTTCATCAAACTCGAAGGTAATGGAACTTTGGCCCATTGGCGGACTGCGACCGGGCTTGACCTGCTCCACCCGCAAGAGGAAGTTGTTGTTGGAGGTGCTAATAAACTTCGCGGAGGTGCCCCGGTGTGTTGCCCCGTATTCGGTGACATGCCGATATCAAATCGTTATGTAGATGCAAATTTGCCAAAGCATGGCCTGGTTCGCATTGTATACAAACTTAATCCAAAACAGGTGTTCTACCACCTGTCGCAAGATTTCGACACAGACGGTGCAGTCACAAAAGAGAGTTTTTACGGAAACTTTGCAATGCGGGAAATTTTCCCGTGGATGCACACCGTCAAGATTACGGTCTCTGCGGTTGGCGAGAACAGTCTTTCACATGCGATTAGAGTACGCCGCTCACGAAAGTGTAGGAATGGATTTCTGATGCCGCTTTCCATGGGGCTCCACCCATATTTTTCAACGAAGGGGAGGCCATTCTCGATCAGAAGTGAGTCTAAGAGTGTCGCGTTAAGCGACCGCGATATCGAATGCGATCGGCCCATATTCATCAAGCTCGAATCAGGCGATAATATGTTGGTCCGGCTGGGACACGGAACTATCAAACTCGCGATTTCCGGAGGTACAGAAAATATGTTCTACATCTGGACCGACTATCGCATGAAGTATATTTGCGTCGAGCCGGTCTACGCCGCGAGGGACATGCCATGGCTCCTTTTCCCAGGTGACGTTTATGAAGGGCGGTGCGTTATGTCCTTCGAACCAATCTGAAGAATCTTCGCCGCCAAGATTGCAAAATAATGCCGCTCCGAATCAGTTCGGGGCGGCATTGAATTTTTCTAATTTAAAAATTCAACAACAAAAGCTTGTCAAGTGTGTAGGGAAGAGTGTTCAAAGAATAATGTAACCAAAAAGATGAGCATAGATGCTTTGCAAGGATGACATCTCTTATAAAGAGAGCAGGGAGGGCGTGCTGTAAGCGCTAGAAGTATAGGGTTTTAAAAGAATAGATGGGTCGCACAATATATCTTTTGCGACACTACAGAATGGTCATTTGGCCGAGATGCTATAAAAGATATCCACAGGTGGCCCTCAGCATCCTGATCTGTCACTTACAAAAGAACTTCAAACAAACTCTAATCTTTAATTTAATAAAAGTTTTCAGAAATTATTTAAAAACGTTTTTTATCAATTTAAACTCGCTTTTAAATTTATTTTCGTATCTCGTAGTCATTCAAGGTAGAGAGCTGATGTGGGGTACAGATTTATAAGATAAGAATCTATACACTATTGCCCTACTCTCCCCTACCTCTATCTCCTACTAAATATTGTGCGACACTAAATATATTTCTATAAGTAATCGAGTGGGTTGAGGTAAGCCTTAAGTGGAGCGATTGGTATAGTTGCATTTGCACAGTTTGTAATGCGCTTCACATCTCCGAGCCGAACCAGCTGCACTGCGTTACTCTCATATACAGTGAAATGAAGATGAGGGCCCGTGGAGTAGCCAGTGTTACCGCTGTAGCCAATAATGTTCCCTGTATTTACAGATTCTCCTGAGGAGACCGTTATGTGTGATAAGTGTGCATATAAAGAAGAAAGCCCGTTGCTGTGTCTCACTAGAACCCATTTGCCGTAAGAATAACATCCTGCGTATTGGTCAGTATTCCCTGTTGCTTGTACTGTTCCGTTCAACGCACTTTTAACAGGTGTGCCAACGGAGGCCCTGAAGTCCACTCCGTTGTGCCCTTGCCCGCTGTATGCGCCGGACTGAGCAAATTCAGTATTGCCGAAGTGCTGTGTAATAGTCACGGAATCAAGTGGCCACCTAAGTACACCCTTACCCACCGGAGGTACTTTAGATGGGTCAAGTGTATACTCGAGCTTTGATTCCAAATCTAAAAGAGCGTCTTCAAACTCGGCCTTAGCAGCCCTCTTTTCAGCGAGTAGAGCTTGATAATTTGACTCCTTGTCTTTCGTCTCCGCTAAAAGCGAATTCTTTTCCTTTCTATTAATATCAAGTGCTTGCTTTTGAGCCGCTAAATCGTCTGTCTGCACGATTAGTTGAGAGCGTTTCTTAGCTGAGGTTTCGTGTGCATCCACTAGCTCTACCTTAGCAACACTTAATTCAACTATGCGATTGCGCATTACTTCCTGGAACTGTTGCACAGTCTCTATGTCATCCCATACACTAGAAATTTTCTCTGAGCGCAGCAACGCCTCCACAAAGGTTTCGTTATCCGTTTGGTGAATTCTTCGCAGAGTTTCTGAAAGAGCAAGATTACTTCTATCAATTGCTGTTTCTTTATTTCCGATTTCCCCAGAGAGTTCTTGTAGCTCAAGTTCGGTGGCTGTAATACGACTACGGGCAGCTTCTACGCTTGCTGAAATTTTTCTACGAGATATGTCTAGTTGTTGCACTGCATTTTCAAGCGTTTGCTTATCTTTTCCGACGACAGTTAGATCTCTCTCGTATTTTGCAATTTCCGCTTCGATAGCAGCTATTTGTGCGTTTTGCGCCTCTATTTGAGATCGAAGTGTCTCAATTGATTGCGCACTACCTGCATATGGGTACAAAAGTGTCCCTAAAAAAACGATTAGTAGAAGGTATGTAAAATTGAATCTGATACTCATGCGTATAGTTTAACTCAATATTGAGTTAAGACGTATGAGAACTTCTTCCTTACCAAGCACATATGCTAGAGAGAATGGATCGGGTGATTTCTTTCTTCCAGAAAGGGCGTAACGCAAAGGCCAAAGTACAGACCCCTTCCCCGCTTCTTCAGCGTATTCCCATAAAATGCTCTGTATTGTTTCCGTACTTTCCCACGCGCTCTCCGGTGCTGATTCAAGTAGTTGTCGTGCGTTCACAAGGTGTTGTTTCGCATCATCGATCGTAGATTCTTTCCAGACCAGGTCATCTTCATCAATGTTCGGTGCCACAAAAAAGTAATCGTACTCCCCTTCCCCAACCGCTTTATCTATGTCGCCCCAAGTGTCAATCCTTTCTCGAAGTATTGGAATTAATTTTCTAGCCACTGACTCATTGAAAGTTATTCGTTCAGAAAGGGCTTTTTTAAGATGCTCCAATGCACTCTCCTCAAACACATCTTCAGAAAGTTGTAGCAAATGCTCTCTATTCACCCATCTCAACTTCTCTTCATCGAAAATGGCTGGAGATTTTTGTATTTTCTCAAGTGTGAATTCCTGCAAAAGATTTTCCATTGAAAATATTTCCTGATCAGTTCCCGGATTCCACCCGAGCAGTGCTAAATAGTTGAGCATAGCTTCTGGCAAAAAACCCGCCTCACGATATGCCTCAACCGACGCGCCATGCTTTCGTTTAGATAGCTTAGAACGGTCAGGTGCAAGAATGAGTGGTAAATGAATGTACGTCGGCTTTTCAGCTCCAATAGCCTCCTGAATGAGAATTTGGCGAGGTGTATTTGAAATATGGTCTTCGCCACGTATAACGTGCGTTATGTTCTCGTCCATATCATCTACAACCACGGCGAAATGATATAGTGGATCTACAGGGGTGCGGGCTATCACGAAATCACCAAGCTCAGTGGTGTCGAAGGTTATATCACCATGTACAACATCAGAAAACGTAATCGACTTCCCTGCATTCCGCAGTCGCACAACCTCTACAGATCTTCCAGACCCATCTTTTGCTAATTCTTTGGATACATACGCAATGTCTTTCGATATAAGATCCGCTAGTAGCTCACTGTGTCTTTCAACATGATCAGATTGAATGTATTTTTCGTCGGGTGTAAGACCTAGCCAGTCTAAACCTTGCCAGATTGCTTCGGTCCATTCGGGCTTTCCTCTTTCCTTGTCAGTGTCCTCGACTCGTACTACAAAAGTTCCGTCATTCTGCTTGGCGTACAAGTAATTAAAAAGGGCCGTTCGGACGGTTCCAATGTGCATTAATCCGGTCGGACTTGGCGCGATTCGTGTTTTTACGGACATATTATTTCGTGTGCTCGAGCGCGGTATCAAGAATAATCCGTGCCATCTTCTCTGCGGCGCCTGGCTGAGCGAAGCCCGTAGCACCTTCTCGCATTTGTTTTTGCAGGACGTCATCTTCCATGATTCTTGCAATCTCAGCAATCAAAATATTAGGTGTGACGTTTCTTTGTTTTAGCACCGTCGCAGCCCCTGAGCGAGCATAGGAGAAGGCATTTTTGGTTTGATCGTGCGACACATCCTCTGGTATTGGAATCAAAATAGATGGTATTCCCCATTGAGCAATCTCAAAAATGGTATTTGAGCCAGCCCTCGAAACTATAAGGGAACTCACACCCGCTACCATCTTTACCGCAAGTGTATTTAGAAGACCGAACACACGATACCGGTCTTCGTAGCGAGTTCCATGAAGAATGGTTTTTGCAACTCCAGTAACTTCCACAACGTGTGCCTTCCCTACTTGGTGCACAATGTTGTAGTGCTGAACCAATTCAGGTAACGCGTCCAAGACAACATTGTTGATTGCTTGAGCTCCGAGAGATCCGCCGGTGACATAGATGGTTGGAACCGTTGGGTCTAATTTTAAAAATTGATGAGCACCCTCGGTGGCTGGCTTCTCAATTTCACGTCGCATGGGATTTCCCACAAGTGCAATTTTTTCGTGCACACTCTTTTTAAATGCAGAGGATGCGTCTGGATGTGCAATTCCAATCCATTTCGCAAAAGAAGAAGACCACAGATTAACTCTTCCTGGAACTGCATCGCTTTCATGAATTATAACGGGTATGCGAAGTAGTCGAGCTGCGAAAAGAGTTGGAAATGCAGCGTACCCACCTTTACTGAAGATAACGTCTGGGTATAACGAGAACAGCTGAAATGTGGTTTGAATTACCCCAGCACCCGTTCTGAAAAAATCAAAGAAATTCCGAATGAAGCCACCTTCTCTGCGGATCTTTCCAGCAGCAGACGGTTTATAGGTAATATTCTGTTCAAGAAGTGCAGTTCTATCAAATGGTTCAGGGCCCATATAAAAAAGCTCTGGCTCGAGCAATTTTCTCTCACCTGCTATGTCATGTATGCGTTCTGCAACTGCGATTAGCGGGTAAAAATGTCCACCACTGCCGCTTCCTGTAAGCACAATCTTCATACTTTAAAGTAAGTGTATCATGCTAACTTCCTGTGCGGGCATAGCGCGAAATGTTTAAAAGAATACCTGTCGTTCCTAGGGCAATAAGCATAGCAGTCCCACCTTGGCTTACAAACACTAGAGGAATCCCGGTGAGTGGAATAAGGCCCAGCATGGCGGCAATGTTTACAAAGGCCTGCCCCACGATAAAAGTGGTTATTCCTACTGCTAAAACTCCTCCAAAATAATCAGCAGTATGTGCAGCTACGGAAAAGCCACGACCAGCAAACGCCACAAACAATCCTATTAACATCAAGGAGCCGGCCAAACCGAATTCTTCTGCGGCAACCGCAAATATTGAGTCGCTCATTGGCTCAGGTAGGTACGAGAATTTTTGCACACTTTGCCCAAATCCTCTTCCAGTAAATCCGCCCGACCCAATTGCAATAAGAGATTGGCGCACCTGATAACTACTTCCTTGAGGATTTTCAAAAGGATTTATAAACGTTGTAAGACGATCGAGAACATACGGCCTAAAAGAAGCAAGAAGGGCTAGTGCAATTATTCCTACTACTGCAATGACAGCGATATCGCGCCAGCGTGCGCCAGCTGCCAAGAACATCGCTCCCGCCGACACAACTATGATTCCCAGTGTACCTGTATCGGGTTGGGCCAAAAGAACTAATGTGGGTAATGCGAGAATTGCAAATAGCCCGCCGACTCCGTATTTCCAAGTATGCAACTGTGCGCGGAAAGCGGAAAAATAAGAAGCAAGAGCTAAGATTGTAGCAATTTTTAAAGCTTCTCCGGGCTGGAATGAAATAGGACCAAGCAATAACCAACGCTTTGCTCCCCCAGATTCGAGCCCAATTCCTGGAACTAAAACTAAAGCAGAAGCAATAAGAGCAAGTATAAAAAGGTGTGGTGCCCATTTTTTCCAAACACGATAATGAATTCTACTTGCAAGGTATAGAGCCACCAGCCCTACCCCGCCACCGAGTAGGACGTGGTTCAGGGCGATTGAAACAACCGAAATATTACTCCGCGCCAATAAACCAAGAGCTGCAGATGAAAAAACAAAAAATCCAAAAACAAGAAGCAGTAGTAATATGCCCAGAAGCATCTTGTCGATGGCCTTCTTTGCGGGTGCCATAGTTATCGAGCAATAAGAGCTAAAATGACGCCAGCGCTGGCAAAGATTACAGAGAGAACCCAATACCTCATTACTACTTTCGAGCTAGGCCAACCTATCGCCTCAAAGTGATGATGTATCGGAGCTATACGAAATATTTTTTTGCCGTACACCTTTTTAGAATATACTTGGATCACGTTCGAGGCCACGGTTATAACTAAAAGTGCCCCAATTACCGGAAGAGCCGCTATTCCCACCCCCTCGCCGAGCTCATCTGTCATGAAGGCCAAAACTGCAATTGTAAGCGTTAGTGCCATAGTACCCGTTTCTGTCATATAGAAACGCGCTGGAGGAATATTAAACCAAAGAAATGCAAGAAGGCCTCCGACTACAGCGGCTGAAAATGCTGCCAAGTTAATTTGTCCCTGCGTGAAGGCAATGATTGAGTACGATGCAAATATTGAGGCAAATACTCCGCCTGAGAGGCCGTCTATGCCGTCGATAACGCCGCTGGCATACAAAGCCAACGAAACCAACATGAAGAAAGGAATTATAAGCCAGCCAATTTCAAGCGGCTCAGCAAAAGGTATGCCTACAGATACAATTTCAAGTTTTTGCCAAAACCACCACCCAATAAAGAGGGACATTGCAAGAATTACGAAAATGCGACGACGCAAGGACAGACCATTCCCTTCCCCACTTATGTCTAGCAAATCATTTGTAAATCCGACAAAAGCTCCAATCAGGAGAGTCATGAGAGGAATCCACGTTTGATCTCGAGATAGGAAATCTAATTTTATCGTAGCTGCACTCGGAAGGAATTTTGCTAGAAGGGAGATACCTAGAATGGTAATGAGAACGCTCCCCCACACAACTATACCGCCCATTCGCGGAGTTTTACCCTCACCGGCCTGCTTCAACTTATTAAATTCTTTTGCCTCAGATCCGTCCAATGCTGTCTTACCCGGCTTCTTCTTCCAAGCTTTATATTTGTACAAATAGTGCGTCAGTAAAGGCGTGCCCGCAATTCCTACCCAGAATGCTACGATGGCGGGTACTATAACTTTAACGACGTCTGCAACTGGCATGCCACCACTATAGCATGGGGTTTATAGTCATTTATCCACCTGGGTAATCGACTTTTCGAACTACTTGGCGATGCTTTCTCGTGCAAGTTTGACCAGAGTTGTAACATCTGTGAAGCGGTCATCTTTTGTTGATCCTAATACAACAACAATCACAGGATGACCGATACTAACGTCAAAAACTACAGCCAAATTACCTCCCGCCAAATCGGTAAATCCTGTTTTCCCTGCAATCAAACCAGGTATTTCTCCAAGAGCGGTGTTTGTATTTTGAGCGTTGTGTATGTCCCCCGAGGAAACTTCTATGAGGTATCCTTCTTGAACGGTTGCTCCGATTGACTCGGGAACATTCAATATCATATATGAAAGTAGTTGCGCCATGTCTCTAGTAGATCCATATGCACTTGCCATACTCTCACTTTCATCAAGACCGCTCGGATCAGTAAAATACGTTTGCACCAAACCTAATTCACGCGCCCTTTTATTCATCAACCACACAGTGGGATTTTCACCACTTGGAATTGAGTGCTTTGCACGTATAAATGAATCCGCAGAATCGGCTAATGCTTGAGCACCATCATTTGATGATGCAATAAGAGTAAAATCAAGTAACTTCTGCACATCCCAATATGAACTCTGCACAAGTCCATACTCACCTTCTCTGAAAAGAGCATGCGCAGTTATAGGAATCTGTGTTCCTTCTGGAATTACTTCTGAAATAACTAATGCAAGCATTAGTTTGGTGAGAGATGCTAGAGGGAGTTGTAGTTCGGATTTCTTCTGATACAGAACCGCATTAGTTTTTAAATCGTAGACTAGAGCAGCTTTTGCTACCACATCCACTTCACTATAAAACGCTTCTGCAACAGCTGCGCCTTGTCCATCTCCAGACCCTGATACTCTAAAAAATGTGGCCGCAAATATTGTTGCTAGAGCAGTCAACAGAATTGCAATACCAATAGCTACTCTAATAAGAGCATCATTCGTCCCGTGTGGTGTCGTCGGTGTCTCCAGCATGGTTACTGTGTTGCTTAAGAAATTCCTCTAAAGCGCCCCGAATAGTAGCATATTCTGGCAGATTTTCAGTGTTTTGGACTCCGAGATGTGCCAACAATTCTACCGTCGGTCGGTATACAAATTCTCTTGCGTCATCGGGATTCTTAACTCGCTCAAGCAAATGTCTCATAGCAAGATTTCTAAGAGTAGACGAAGAATTCACACCACGAACGTAATCTATCGAGGCTCTAGTACTTGGCCCTTTGTAAAGCACTATTGCGAGTATTTCCAAACCTGCTGGGCCAATATCTTTTTCTAATGTTTTTTCATGAAGTTTTTCAATGGCACTCGAAACATGCTCTGCGGTGGCCAGGGCGACTGTTGTGTCTGTGCGGACCAAAGTGATGCCTGACCCTTCTCTTAATCGTAGTTGCTCATCTAAAGCGCTCGCCTGCCTCAGCACACCATCTTTTGGTATATCCAATAAGCGTGAAATCTTCTCGTACGTCATTGCGTCCCCTGAAGTAAAGAGAAGAGCTTCTAAAAGTCCTGTTTCGGATGTGTTTGTTGTGTGCGAGTTAGGATCCATAGTTTGGTGTAGTTACTGCATCGTTGTGCATTTCAATATCATCGAAAGAATTCTGCTGCTGTACCGAAATAATACCGCCTCTTACGAGCTCAAGTAGGGCTAAGAAGTGTACAACGACTTCTTCACGAGATGCACCGCCTGTAAGTGATTTAAACGACGTTCGCGCAGCTTTCAACACTCTCGCTTGGAGTTGTTCGATCATTTCTTCTAATGAAATTGTTGCTGCAACAGAAGCCCTTTCTCTAAAAACGCTTACTGGTAGAGTTTGTAAAAGATGGTTTGCCGCATTTTTTATAGATTCGTTGGTGGCTTCAGATGGAGCAAAATATGATACCTGTACAACTTTCCCCTTTGAAAAATGCAATGGACTTGTGCCCCATATTTTAAGTAGTTGCTGTGAGGCTTCTTTGATGATTCTGTACTGAGCTAATCGTCGTTCAAGCTCCTCAATACTCTCTTCTTCCTCTTCCGTAAGCTCTAAAGATGGCAATAGTGATCGGGACTTTATGAGCAATAAGGTTGCGGCAACCAGAACAAATTGCGCTGTTTCAGCAAGCGGCACATCCTCTAACGTGCCCATGTACTTAAGATACTCGTCAGTCACCGACGCAAGGGAAACCTCGTTAATGTATAGCTTCCTTTCCTGAATCAGTGATAGGAGTAAATCTAGGGGACCATTAAACATGCCCGCCTGAACTGTAAATGAATTACTCATCGGCGGACAGACGCACGTCAATACGGTTCATATCACGTGGAAACGCGGTTGCTTCCTTCACGTTTGCAATTTCAAGCATACGAGCTGTAAACCGCTCCAAACCAGTCGAACATCCACCATGTGGCGGCACTCCATATTTGTGAAGTTGTAGATAAAATGCAAACTTTTCGGGATCCAAGCCGCGGGATTTCAAAGTATCCACAATCTGTTCGTAATTATGGAAACGTTGGCTACCACTGTTTATTTCAAGGCCCCTGAAAAGTAGGTCGAAACCAGAACTCACCTCTGTGTTTTCTGGATCTTCCTGATCCGGATGAGTATAGAATGCTCTCTTGTGAAGTGGAAAATGCGTTATGAAAACAAAGTCACTCCCCTTCTCCCTCTTTGCCCATTCACAAATTTGTCGTTCGTGCTCTGGCTCTAAGTCAGGTTCACCAACTGCCTTCCCTCCGAACTCTTTTTCAATAATTTCCTGAGCTTCAGAAAGTCTTAGATACGGTATTGATTCCTTAGGAAGTAGCGGCTTCTCGACGCCAAAACGCTCAAAGACATCAGAGTGTCTTTCCACTACAGCAGTACACACGTCGCGAACAACTGCTTCTAAAGTTTCAGTAACGTCGTGAAAATCTTTTATGAAGCACATTTCGAAATCCATTTGTGTAACTTCAGACAAGTGCCTTGTGGTCGCGCTTTTTTCCGCTCTAAAAATTCGTGCAATTGTGAACACCCTTTCAAATGCTCCGCTCATGATTTCTTTATAGAGCTGCGGACTTGTAGCCAAATAGGCTTTCTTGTTATCAAAGTAATCAACTTTAAATACCGCTGCGCCCCCTTCTGCGTCTTCTCCAGTGAGCGCTGGTGCTTGGAACTCAGCAAATCCACGCGTGATTAGCGCCCAACGATATTCCTGCACCAGAGTTGCTTGTAGAGAAAAAATGTCACGTGCACGCTGAGCACGCAGTGTAAGAGGGCGATGATCGAGCAAAGTATCTAAATTGAGATCGGCATCCATATCAAATGGTAGTTCTGCCGCCTCAGACAATACATTGATACTCTCAAGCGAGAGCTCCAGATTGCCATTCGTCCCTTCCTTTCGCATATTTTCGGGACGCTCCTTTACCTCTCCAGTAGCTTGAATAACCCATTCCGGACGCAGGATTTCAGCAACTTTCAGCGCCTCTTCCTGCTTAGGTGTTGCTACTGCTTGTACCGAACCGCTTCTGTCACGGATGTCTAAGAAAATTAACTTCCCGTGGTCGCGGCGTACATTCACCCACCCAGAAATGGATACTGTCTTCCCGACATTGTCTGTCAATTCAGAAATAAGAGTTCGGTTCATAGTAATTTTAAGTAATTTATATTGTAACGCCGATTTTTTTACGGACATCCTTCATTTTCGCACTTGCCAATTCTTTCGCTTTTTCGCCGCCCAATTTTAGAGTTGCCACCACCTCCATATCCGTTATTGATGCTCGTCTCTCACGCATAGGTGCAATGAATACTTCAAGATCCTCTACTAGCGCCTCTTTGAGCGCTTTGTAGTTCCCTTCGTTTGCTGCATATAGCTTCTCAAGCTCTGCCTCAGATTTAATAAGTTTGTGAATCGCGTACACATTTTTTGGTAACCCGCCGGCCGAATCGGTGACGATGCTCATGACCCCTTTTTCTATTTCAGCGCGTGTCGCAAATAGTGGAATTGTATTGCCATAACTCTTACTCATTTTTTCTCCATCTGTTCCCAATACAATTTCCGTATCTTTTAGGATGCGTGCTTCAGGTTGGCGGAAAGTTTTGCCATAGATTGCAGTAAATTTGTCATTTATATCGCGGGCAATTTCTAAATGTTGCATTTGGTCTTTACCAACCGGCACAACATCGGCGTCCATAATTAAAATGTCCGCAGCCATAAGCGCTGGATAATCAAATGTTCCAACGTTTACGTTTTTTCCGCGCGCCTCTGCATCTTTGTACGCGTGGGCACGTTGCAAATACGGCACAGTGATAAGACAGTTGAAAATCCAAGCCAGCTCCGTGACCTCAACAACGCTTCCTTGTGTATAGAGAGTGGTTTGTTCTGGATCTAAACCAATCGCCAAATAATCTTTCACTAAACCAATTATATTTGAATGCAAAAGCTCCGGACTTTTCTGTAAACGCTCCGAAGTAAGGGCATGGTATTCCGCAACGAACACAAAACTTTCATGAGTGTCTTGAAAATCCACAAATTGCTTCATCGCCCCAAAATAATTACCAAGATGTGGCCGCCCTGTTGGCTTAACCCCTGAAAGAAGGCGCTTTTTCTCTGACATACAGACGATAGTAGCAGAAGAATAGGCTCTACGAAAGGCTCTTTTTCGCTCTTTCCACTGCTCGGACAGTGCGCAGAACCTCGTACGAATATATGCCTTTCAACATCGCGTGTGCGGGAGCAACCTTCTCGTCTCCGCATTTTTTAAACGCTTTTACCATACTCGCATAATCGCCTTTTTTGGGCACAACCACTTTTGTATACAAATCCGGATCGGATTTTAGTATTTCTTCAATATGTCCAGCGATAGTTGATGGAGTTAACTTACGAAGTTTTGCGATTTCTTTAACTGATCTTTTTCCATCAAGAAGTCCTTTTGTTTTAGCGTACGTTGATTCTTGAGTGATTTTCCCTTCTCCAACCCTGCCCTCTCTATCCGTTAAGAATGCGTTGTGAAGTTCTTGTAATTTTTCAGGACTAAATCCATCCACAACTGTCTCCCACTTTTTTGACGCCTTCCTCGCAGTGTTATCAAAGTGGCGCACTCTTTCATCTACCTCAAAGGCCATGTCGTGTATTCCATGCAATTTCATTTGCGATAATTTTTTTCCACGCGACAGTGCAACATATCCTTGGCCGGGAGTAAATGTTTTCGATAAATCTATCTCTATTGCATCAAGACTCATACCCTGGCTTTTATGAACGGTGATGGCCCATGCGAGCCTAAGCGGCAGCTGAGTGGCAGTGGCCAAAACTTTCCCATCCTCCTCGATCTTCCACTCTGCTTCTTCAACAACAATTCTCTTACCCTCAAGAGTTCTCACAATTGGTTTACCATTTTCAAATCCAATTACTTTCCCGCGAGTTCCGTTTGCATATCCCAATTCGAAATTGTTTTTTACAAACATTACAGCGGCTCCTTCTTTGAGTTCTAAATTTTCAGGCGCGAGAATACTTTTTTGGAAGTTTTCTATAAGGTTTTTTCTTCCAGCATATCGTGCAGTATATTTTTTCGCTTTTTCTGGAAGTTTCTCTAGGCACTCTTTGTTCATAGTATCTGCATCTTTATTGTGTGTGTACAAACGAGTGGGTTCGATGTCATCGGTGAGCTCAGCTCCCATCCTCTCAAGTATCTTGTTCCGATGCTTTTCAGTTAACTCCCCGCGCCTGAGGGCACTTAAAATTTCAATTAAATCATTATCACTTTGGCGGAATTGCTCACTCAGGTAGCACACTCGAATATCAGCCTGATCCCAAACAGGCGCAATATATGCAAACTGAGACCCTCCACCCGGCTGAACTGGCGGTAGCTGAAAGAAGTCTCCAGAAAACACCACCTGGAGGCCACCAAACGGCATTTCAGAGCGTCGCAGTGCGCGAATGAGTCGATCTAGAGACTCCAAAAATGAAGCGCTAAGCATTGAAATTTCGTCCACAATCAATACCTCTAGATTTTCAAAGCGACGGGAAAGGTTCTGTCTTTGAGTGAGTGAATCTAGCGCATATTCATCTAAATAATCTCGAGCACCAATTCCAGAAAAAGAGTGTACGGTTGTTCCGCTTAAATGAGTTGCTGCTATACCAGTTGAGGCAGTTACAGCAACAGATACTCGCTTTTCACGAAGATACGAGACATATTGATTAAGTACATGTGTTTTTCCTGCACCCGCTTCGCCGGTAATAAACACATTTCTCCCAGTTTTAAGAATATTTAGAGCTGTCTCCTGCCGCATGCGGGCATGATAGCACGCTAGCGTTCCTCTTGGTCAGCTAGTGGAAGCTCCACAAAAAACACCGACCCCTTCCCCTCTCCTTCAGATTCTGCCCAGATTTTTCCTCCGTGAGCCTGTACCATCTGGCGTGCTACGTACAGGCCAAGTCCTGTCCCAGTTACGTTTATAGATTTTGCATTGCGTGCGCGAATAAACTTGTCGAATAGAGTTGGCAGTGCGTCCGTTGGAATTCCAGCCCCAGTATCTCGCACTGCTAAACGTGCCACCTTTTTATCCGAATCACATTCAAGCCCAACTCGGATACTTCCTTGCGGAGTATATTTGATTGCGTTGTCTATTAAATTGCTTATTACGTGCTCTATTTTAGATATATCAATATATACAGCACAATCTTTAACTCCAACACTTTCATACAAAAGTGACAATTTCTTTTCTTTGGCCGCTAATGTAAGCTCGTTAACGACTTGTTGAACAATTTTTGCAAAATTAGTATTTTCCTTTCTGTACTCCATGCGGTTCTGCTCGATTCGCGATACGTTTAAAAAGTCGCTAACAGTATCAACCATGCGTGAGCTCGATGTAAATATTGTTTCTATAACGTTTGAAAGCTTTGAATCAATTTGGCCATATGAACCCTCAAGAATGAGCGAGGCGTATCCCTTGATAGAAGTAAGAGGAGTCCGCAGCTGGTGCGCGCCCATAGAGAGAAACTCCGATTTCTGACGATCCAATTCGCGCAGTCTTACGTTCGCGCTTTCCAAATTCTCTGCTAATTTTTCAATCTGTTCTCTCGTATCAACCTCTTTATTTACGCTGCGAATTAAAAAGATTCCAATTATTATTGTGAAGAAAAGCAAGACCCCATTAATTATCTGTTCACTCGGATCCGGTGAAATAAATATACGAGTCAAAATAAATATCCAAAGCCCAAACGTGAACAATTCTGCGGCAATCACGCGAACGTTAAAAAGTTTTAGTCGAAAAATAGAATACGTAATTGTCACCGCAATCGCAAACGTAAACAATGGACCCGACCATATATAACGGAAATCTTGAATAAAAGGTGACGGAAGAATTAGATTGAAATACATTCCAATTGTGCCTGCAAATGTAACGCTGGCAGCCACTGCAAGTAACTGCATTTTCGTGAGTCCCGTATTTTGAAAAAATTTCACCCAAAGGCGAACTAGACCTCCAACAAAAAGATACGAAAAAAGCCCAGCAAACATCAAGTACTCCGGAACTCCGAGCAAAGTTTCCTTCCCCCAAGTATGTGGCACAATTTCTTTGGTAAGAAAATCAGGAAAGATTAAAAGTAATGCAATGAAGGTGAGCGTCAACGAAAAAATTGTAACCTCATGAATGATTCCCGCTCTGCCTCCTTCAGGATACACAATTGAGAAAAAGTAAAAACTTACTCCAATAATTAAAGCGGCAACATAAGATGCCTTCATGAAGTAGAGCGAGACCAGGGTATCTGCAGTAATGCTGTATTCAACAAGCGCCACTGCCCAAAACGCTAAAAATATTGTAAAAAGTGCAAAATAATAGTTTCGTTGCCCTTCTCTATCTCGACGATGAATAAACACCGAAAGTGCAACATTGCACACGGCCGTAATACTAAGCAAAACGTTTGGAAGATCTAGCATGCAAAATATAAATGATGAGGACCCCGCCTCTTTCCCGCTATTATAGCAAGGATCGAGGCGGGGCCTTCTTGTTGTTCAGAGTCGAATCGCCATTGCGCCATATTGCGCGCCAGCGCCGACTACGCAAAGCACTATTAGCGAACCTGGGCCAACTCTCCCTGATCGAACTTCTTTATCGAGAAGGTCGAGTGTCGCAGCTGCCGCCGTGTTACCACGCCGGTCAACATTGACTGGTACTTTTTCATGAGGAATACCGACTTTTTCGGTGAATTCTCTCAGTACCCTGGCATTGACTTGGTGGAATAGGTACGCATCAGCGTCTGCTGCTTCCGGAACACGCGCGATTAGCTCGTCGAGAGCTTTCTTTGCATATTCACCGAAGGCGCGCTTCACTGTTTGCGCATCGATCCAGTAAGCCAATTGGGTGTCCGTCTCTGGGTCACCGCGCATTTCCATCAGCGGCTGAGCTGGGTCAACTCCGGTAACGGAATCGATGATTCCACGACCGTTGAGACTTTGTCCGAGCACCACAGCGCCGGCACCGTCACCAAAGATAAGCGGCGAAAGCCACGCGTCTTTTGCAACATACTGGTCCCGGTTCATGTACACCGACGGCATTGAGCTCGCGACGACTAGGACTACCTTGCGTCGCCCGCTCATGATCGACTCCATGGCCGATTCTATAGCGAAGAGTGCTCCACCACAGCCCGCGTCACGTTCTTCTGCACGCGCATCCGAACGTAGGCCGAGTATCTTGTGCAAGTCGTGAGCACTACGGCCAAAGTGGAGCCTCTCTCCACGCTGCGCGGTGCAAGACACCAAGATGAGAAGATCAATTTCCCCAACTTCGTATCCCGAAGATTCAATGGCCTGCCGTGCCGCATATTCAGCCATGACAAGCTCATCTCCACCAGGCTCCACCGGCTTACCGGTGTTGCCGTTTAGTTGAATGGCAAACCTTCTCTTCTTGATGCCGAGCAAGTGTTCGATTCTCTCGGGCGTCCACTTCTCGGGCGCCCCGACAAACCTTCCCATGAAGGCATTGTCGTATGCGTACGGCGGGTCGAAACTCCCCGTACCAGCGATGTATGCCTTCATTTGGAACCTCCTAAGGCAAGTTGTCAACGACTCCTCTTGCAAAACTATACCACTAAAATTTCAAACCGAGAAGTTTTACCCACTTTGGGCGCCTAAATATAAAAGTCCGATTGACCCCACCATCCACCACCAAAGATATTGAGCAGTAAAAAGAAAATCTATTCCACTCCCGAAGTCCCAAATATTTTGTACATGAGGAAGCTGGTACCACACAGCTAACATCATCGCCGTAAAGGCAAGTGCGCTTAATAGTGACACGAGTACTTCGCCCGATGATTCAAATTTTTCTAATACCCTAGCTAACGCAACCATCAAAACTCCAGATATAACCACGAACGGCAGGAGCTGCATCCACCCTTCAGACGGAAGTTTAGCGGCCCATTCACCAACAAACGCGGCCTCTGAAATTGCTTGTGATATAAAATATCCTAACCCAAGAGCTAACGTGGCAGCTTGCACACCTGCGGCATTGCCGCGAAAGGCCCAAAAAGCTGCGAGAGCAAAAACCGCAAAAATAATCACGTAATCGAGCGGAAACGAAAATGGCAAAGATTCCATTGCAATCAGTGTATCAATGTACGCACCTTATGCGGAAGATTGGCAGAGTGTATAACTTTAAATACCTTCCTTTCCTAAATCTTCAACAAGCTTCTTTGCAGAGCGTGAAAGTTTTTGTGGCATTTGTATATTAATTTTTACAAGCAAGTCACCCCTAGTGTTTTGATTTGGAACCCCTTTGCCTTTTACGCGCAAAATCTCTCCGTGTGGTACGCCCGCCGGAATCTTCAATGCAATATCACCATCTAAAGTTGCGAGTGTGTAAGTCGCGCCGAGAAGAGCATCGGTGAGCTTCACGTTTAATTTCCTAGTTAGGTTCACGCCATCGCGACCAAACTCAGGATCAGTTTTGACATGTATTTTTATGTATAAATCGCCTGTCTCACCACCTTGGACTGCTTCCCCTTTCCCTGGCATACGGATCATTTCACCATCTTGAATACCGCTCGGGATGGCTACCTGAATTTCTTCCTCTTTTTTGTGAGTGCCCTCTCCGCCGCATGTGCCGCATTTTTCTTTAGGCACTTCTCCTCGCCCACTGCAATGTGGACACTCTCGAACACTTGTTACAGACCCAAACACTGAATTGCGCGTCTCTCGAACTTGTCCTTTTCCATTGCACGCACTACAACTCTCCATTGCAGTCCCTTTCTTAGCGCCTCTTCCCTCACACGAGTCGCAAACTGCCGTTTTAGTAACAAGAATGCGACGCTCAGCTCCAAAAATTGATTCCTTAAAAGTTAGCTCAATATCAATTGAAATGTCGCGCCCACGTTTTACTCGAGCTCCGCCTCCACGTCCACCAAAGATTTCACTGAAAATATCTCCAAAATCAAAACCGGCATTCTGAAAATCCCCTTGCTGAAATCCTCCCGCAAAGTTTTGGAAATCTGAAAAATCAAAACCGTTAAACCCCGCACCGCCTCCAGCACCGCCTGCGAATGTCTTCCCGTATGTGTCATACTCAGCGCGTTTCTTTTTATCAGAAAGTACCGCATATGCTTCGCTTGCTTCTTTAAACTTTTTCTCATCCCCTCCCTTTTTATCTGGATGGTATTTGTGTGCAAGCTTACGAAAAGCTTTTTTTATTTCATCTTCAGTGGATCCTTTTTTTACTCCAAGTATGTCGTAGTAATCTTTCATTCGAATTCATTATAGACCCCTTACTTAAAATGTGAAGGGTATGATTTTTATTTTGATTCTTGATCAGATGATGAGTCGCCATCTTTCTTCTCCTCGAAATCTGCATCCTTTGCTTCAGTTTGTTCGCCTTGAGCAGGTGGAGTTTCTTGTGTCTGCTGCTTCGATAGTGCCTCGCCAATTTTTGAAAGCGAGTTCGAAAGTTCTTCAGATGCGTTTTTGAGCGCTTCCAAATCATCTTTTTCGCGAACAGACTTGAGAGCGTCAATTTTTGTTAACACATCTTTCTTTATATCATCGCCGACTTTGTCACCATGTTCTTTAAGCGACTTTTCAGCAGTGTAGATTAGTTGGTCCGCAGTATTTTTGATTTCAACTAGCTCACGCTTCTTTTTATCCTCATCAGAATGTGCCTCCGCATCTTTTGTCATTTTCTCTACCTCATCTTCTGAAAGTCCTGAGCTTGCTTCAATGCGGATGGATTGCTCTTTACCTGTTCCCTTATCCTTTGCGGAGACACTTAGAATTCCATTGGCATCAATATCAAAGCTAACTTCAATCTGAGGCATTCCGCGCTGAGAAGGAGCAATTCCGTCTAAAACAAACTTTCCGAGCGATTTATTGTCAGCTGCCATTTCTCGCTCACCTTGGACAACATGAATTTCCACAGAGGTTTGGTTGTCGGCGGCGGTTGAAAAAGTCTGCGACTTGCTGGTTGGTATTGTTGTGTTTTTTGTAATCAATTTTGTACCTACACCACCTAGAGTTTCAATTCCTAGCGAAAGCGGAATCACATCCAAAAGGAGGACGTCCTTAACGTCACCTTGAAGAATCCCTGCCTGAATTGCAGCTCCAAGCGCGACTACCTCATCGGGGTTAATAGATTTGTTTGGCTCTTTTCCAAAAAGTTCTTTCACCGCGGCTACAATTTGCGGCATGCGAGTCTGTCCTCCAACGAGAATAACTTCGTCAACGTCTTTTATTTCAAACGGCGAAGCTTCCATCGCGCGTTTGGTAATTGCAACCGCACGTTCAATATACTCACCCGCCAACTCTTCTAGTTTTGAGCGAGAAAGCTTTAGAAGAAGGTGTTTAGGACCTTCTGCGTCAGATGTGACAAAGGGTATATTGATCTCAGTCTCAGAAGTGGTTGAGAGCTCAATTTTGGCCTTCTCAGCAGCCTCATCCAGTCGCTGTAGTGCAAGAGGATCTTTGCCTATATCGATTCCAGAATCCTTTTTGAATTCACCAATAATCCATTGAATGATTTTTTGGTCAATGTCGCGTCCACCCATGTGCGAATCTCCATCAGTTGATTTAACCTCTATAACATCGTCCCCAACCTCAAGGACTGAAACGTCGAACGTGCCTCCACCAAAGTCGAACACTACGATCTTTTCATCTTTCTTTTTATTAAACCCGTATGCAAGAGCCGCGGCCGTTGGTTCATTGACAATTCTCAATACTTCGAGCCCCGCAATCTTTCCGGCATCCTTGGTAGCCTTTCTCTGCGCGTCGTTAAAGTAAGCAGGCACGGTAACAATTGCCTGAGTGATTGCTTCTCCTGTCTTCTGCTCAGCGTCTCGCTTCAATTTGCCAAGAATCATCGCTGAGAGTTCCTCCGGTCGATATTCCTTGCCATCTAAAACAATTAGAGCGCCGCCGTCTTTACCTTCCTTAATTTCATATGAGACAGCACCCATATCTTTTTGCACTGACGCATCTGAAAAACGATGTCCCATAAAGCGCTTAATGCCGTACACAGTATTTTTAGGATTAGTCACTGCTTGTCTGCGCGCAGTAACGCCTACCAAACGCTCATTTGTTTTTGAAATACCCACAACTGATGGTGTTGTGCGATTTCCTTCCGTATTTTCAACAATTGTCGGCTCCCCCGCTTCAATTATTGCCATTGCTGAGTTTGTTGTTCCTAAGTCTATTCCAAGTATTTTTGACATGATATTTTTTGATTAACCTTATAAAAGCACCTTAGCTCTTACATTCGCTCTAAGTCGCGAATAACCAAATTTGCGTGGCAATTATACCACGAATATTTAAAATTCCTAAATCTGCCACCTCGCCACAATCACACGAGCCGGCCGCAAAGTTTTCTCCCCTATGCGATATCCACGTTGCACAACCGTGGCAATTTTTCCGTCTTGTTTTTCAGACTCAGCTGGCACTTCGCCCGTCGCTTCATGTTGCAGTGGGTCGAATAAATCTCCCACTGAGCCAAAAGCCTCTATACCATTATCCTCCAGAACCTTCGTGAAGTTGGCATAGATATACTCAACGCCTTGGCGCCACGTACTGTCCACTGATTCCCATCCTGAACCTTTCATTGCCATATCAAAGCTGTCCAAAACAGACAGCAAGTCAGCGAGTATATCTTCACGCGCACGCATTTGTGCCCGCGCGTCACTACCAGCAGAGTCACGTTTTTGGTTTGCTACATCAGCTCGCAATCTTTGCCAGCCATCTAAATATTCTTGTCGCTCCTTTTTGCACGCCGCCAATTCAGCTTTTAACTTTTTTACTTTTGCGGACGCGTCAGAGCCACCGGTTTCTGGATCGGCGTCGTACTCTATCTCCGAGTCAGCTTCAGGAGCTTTTTGTGCTCGTTTTTTAGCTGTCATAGCGCGTGCAGTATAGCAAAAATTGAGGTTGAATCAAAGAAAATATTTAAAAAAGAAGAAGCGGCCTTCAAAACGAGAAAAGGTTCCGCATGGAACCTCTTTCTTATCGTTTTGACCACTGTGGTGCGCGGCGGGCACTCTTGAGTCCGAATTTCTTACGCTCTTTCATTCGAGGATCACGCTTGAGGAATCCTTCATGTTTAAGAGGTTTGCGGAGATCGGCTTCGTACTCTACGAGTGCGCGAGCAATGCCGTGGCGAAGCGCTTCAGCCTGTGCCTTAAGTCCCCCGCCACCAATTTTAGCTGTTACTGAAAATTTATCTTTAACGTATGTAAGTGCTTCTCGAGCAGTGTTCTGAACTGCAGCTGTTGGAAAATAATCTACGAGTGCCTTCTCGTTTACTACAACACTCTCACTTTTAGCAGGGGTGATGCGAACACGGGCGCTCGCTGTTTTGCGGCGTCCTACTGCTTCAATGTATGTATCTGCATTCGTCATAGTTTCGTGATTGTACGCGATTATTCAGTTATCTCAAGTCGCTTTAATCGCTCTGTGCGAAGCTTGTTTGCAGGCATCATTCCTCGAATAGCGTGTCGTAGTAACTCACCTGCCCCCTTCTTCGCACGTACGGCGGCAAGTGTCTCTACTGTTTGCCCTCCTGGGTAACCAGAATATCGCTTGTATGTTTTTTGTGCGCTCTTTGCATCTGTAATTTCCAACTTCTCAGCACCTGTGATAGTAACCTTCACATCCGCTACTTTATTTGCGGTGTATTGAGGAGTATTTTTACCCATCAAAATCATTGCGACTTCCGTTGCAACGCGGCCGATCCGCTTTCCTGTGGCGTCAATTGAATATTCTTTTGTTGTATTTGTTTCAGTCATATTTATACAAGTTCGATACGAGCTTCGTCTGTAACACGCGCACCTGTTCGTCCTAGTTTTGTGATGCGAGTATATCCACCACTTCGCTCTGCATATCGAGGAGAAATTTCATCTTGGATTTTCATTGCTGCATCTTCTGTATTTCCTAAGCGCGAGATAAGAAGACGTCGACTTGCAAGAGTGTTTTTCTTGCCAAGAGTAATCAATCTCTCAACAAATGGTTGAACCTCTTTTGCTTTTGCTGTTGTGGTAGTTATGGCGCCACGCAAAACAAGATCACGCGCCAAACCACGCAACAGCGCTGTGTGCTGCGCACGGTCTCGCCCAAGTGTTCGTTTGTTATCATGATGCCTCATACCTATTATCTAAGCGTTAGTCCGAAGTTTGAAAGTGCGCGCTTAATTTCCTGGAGTCCTTTCTGCCCGAGACCCTCAATCACTAGAAGGTCTTCTTCGCGCTTGCGAACCAATCCACCAATTGTGCGGATGCTGGCTCCGTCTAGCGCAGCCTCTACGCGTGGAGAAAGAGAGAGTTCAGTAATGCGCGTCTTTAGTACCTCTGAATCTGGCTTTGCCTCATCACCCACCTCATTTGCCATTTCTTCGGCTGTAGCTTCTGGAGAATCGATAATTTCTTCCTCCTCTTCCTTAAATCCCACAATAGACTTAAGTTGATAAATCATAATTTCAACTGACCTCTCGAGCGCCTCACGTGCTGTCAAAGTGCCGTCTGTCTCAATAAAAATACGCAGACGGTTATAGTCTGTACGATCGCCAACGCGCATGTTTTCAACTTCGTAGTTTACGCGGCGAATTGGGCTAAAAATTGCATCAAGTGCAATAGTTCCGATTTCTACTCGCTCCTTCTGTACAACTTCCTTCGGTACATACCCTAGTCCGCGCTCAACTTGCATTTCGATTGTAACTTCATTTTTACCAGTCATTTCTGCTATGTGCTGCTCTGGGTTAAGCACCTCAACTTGCCCAGGTACTGTAATGTCCGCAGCAGTGATAACTTTCGGTCCCTTTACTTTTAGCGTAAGTGTTTGCGCCTCATCTGATGAAACCTTAAGTCGAGTACGTCTTAGATTTAGAAGTAGTGTAACAACGTCCTCTTTGATTCCCTCAATAGTTGCGAACTCGTGATCCACACCGTCTATTTTTACGTGTGTAATCGCAGCTCCCGGAAGTGATGAGAGAATGATTCGGCGAAGTGAATTGCCGAGAGTGTGCCCATATCCTGGGTAGAGGCCATCAATCTCATAACTGCCGCTGAATTCCTTTTCAGAAACAACGCGCGGCTTAGATGGCAAAGTGATGTGGTGATCTGACATAAATGTGGTGTTTGTTAACGGGCAGATTATTTATTCATGAAAATATAACGACCCAGCCTGACCCACACTGGTCGTCTTGAAAATGCTATTAAACTGTACGGAAATCATCATACTATACTTTTCTAAAAAAGCAAAAAACACACTGTATATAAGACTAACGGCTATAAAACTCAAACACAGCCGGATAATCAAGCAGGGTTTCGCTCGGATTGTACCCCGGCTCGGCTTTCACTTGAGCTGATAATTGCTTAACGTCGAACACAAGCCAATTTGGAGTAGCCCCCTCCACCCCTTCTTTGCGGATCTCCAAAAAGAGCCCTGAGTCCTTGCTCCCTTCGCGCACGGCAACGGTATCCCCCACCTTAATCTTCTGCGAAGGAATGGTCGTCTTCTTTCCATTTACCGTAACGTGTCCGTGTGATGCCATTTGGCGAGCCGCACGACGAGTCGACGCTAATCCCAAACGGTAAATAACACTGTCCAAACGAGACTCCATGGCAACATGGAGCGCCTTCGTTGGATCGGGAGCTGTAATTGCCTGTGCAACATAATTTGAAAGTTGCTTCTCCGACAATCCATAAGTAAATCGTACTTTTTGTTTTTCGATCAACTGCTTTCCGAAATCAGAAAGTGGTCGAGGACGACGGCGGGTTTTGTGAAATCGAGCTTCTGAAAGTGCAAATTTTTGAGTTTGCGTTTTCTCGAAAACACTGTTTCCCAAGCGCTTAGCAATTTTAAATTTTGATTTAATAGGTAACATAAAAATTATACTCGGCGTGGCTTTGGCGGTCGTGGACCATTGTGTGGCACGGGAGTGTCATCAACAATTTGGTTTATATTGATTCCCTTTGATGAAAATCCTCGTAATGCTGACTCTCGCCCAGCTCCAACTCCGCGAATAACAACATTCGCTTCTTTAACGCCGATTGAAGCTGCTTTTTCACCGATCACCTCTCCCACCTTAGCAGCAGCAAACGGGGTGCTCTTCTTAGCTCCTGCAAATCCTAAGGCACCACTAGATGACCACATAACAACGTTTCCTGATATGTCTGCGAAAGAAACCTTCGTATTGTTATAGGTAGCGTGAATATTAAGTGTTCCCATCTCCATCTTTTTGCGAGGCAGTCTGGATACACTACGGGAGCGGAGTCCTGCGTCCATGGAATTACCCTGCTTTTTGATGATTCGTTTTTTTCCCATAATACTATTTCTTCTCTACCTTACGACGTCCTGACGTCATAGTCTTTCGGACGTTTCCTCGCACGGTTCTAGAGTTTGTTTTGCTGCGCTGTCCTCGTGATGGCAAATGCTTTGTATGACGAGACCCTCTATATGCCTTGATATCTTTAAGGCGCTTAATATGACCGCTTACGTCACGGCGAAGCTCTCCTTCTATTGTAAATGCCTCAATACTTTCTCTAATGGCGTTCTCCTCTTCGGTTGAAAGATCACCAGGCTTCTTACCCCAATCTACCTTGACTGAAGTGAGTGTGTCTTGAGCTCTTTTTCTACCAACGCCAAAAACCGCCGTCAGCCCTATTTCGAGCCGCTTATTGTCTGGAATGGTTATACCTGCAATTCGCATAAAATGATGCAATAAGTGATACGCAGCAAGCTGCGCGAACTAACTTCAATATTCGCTTCTCGGCATAAATGAGAGCTATTCTCTAAACGTGCCTTACGTCGCCGATTCTAGCGGTTTTTCCGCTGTTGTGCAAGGCATTCGCAGTTTTCCAACCGCGAATCAAGCATCCCATAAGGGGTGCTTGATTCGCGAGGCAAACGTTAGCCTTGACGCTGTTTGTGTCGAGGATTGCTACAAATCACAAAAAGACGGCCGCTTCGGCGCACGGTCTTGCAATTTGCACAGATTTTCTTAACAGAAGCTTTTACTTTCATACTTTACAGTCGTCGAGTGATTCGAGCTTTCCCTCCGTAGGGGTCAATCTGAAGACTTACTGTATCCCCTACAAGTACCTTGATGCGGTTTACTCGCATCTTTCCAGCTAAGTAAGCTAGAGTTTCGGTACCATCTTTGAGCGTCACCTTGAATAAGGTGTTGGGAAGCGCTTCTTCCACAACGCCTTCTGCAATATTTTCATCTGACATATCTTTTGACACTCGGCGAAATAGTAACAATTTATTAGCTTTGGTCAAGTTTACGAGGCCTCTGCGAGAACGACTACGACGATATCGCTCGGGTCGTTAGGAAATGTAGTTTTCCAAAATGGGCGGATTGTCGCTTCAGCCGTTTCAATCCCTGGGTAAGATTCTAAAATTGCGCTAAACGCGTCCTTTTCTTTGCCGCTTAGGTCCTGTGCTAAGGCAGCGGAGTCTACATCCCAGACAAAGCGGGCACTTCCTGAAAGAGTGAACTGTAGAGAATCTTCACCGATAATAGGCGCCTCCGTTTGTTCAGTGAGTATCACAGTAAACGCCCCTGCGTCTTGTATCGTGACAATTCCCTCCCCTGCATCAGCACTTGTAGCTGCTGCTACACTCTTTGCAAATTCAGATGCAGAAAATGCAGGAGTGGATAGAGTTGCTTGCTCGATAATTCTAGCAGCACCGTTTTCATCAAAGGTTGGAGACTGTGAAGTGTACTTAACTGTTGCAAGCTCAGGAAACGCATAGACACTACTATCCTCTGTCTTTGCTGCTGTTTGTACTTTTTCTTGAAGCCGAGTACGGAGCTGAGCTCGAGCACTTTCTAAATCACGATCGCTAACTTTTGGACGATTTCCGACGAATCCTCCGCTCATAGACGCAGTTGAACGCGCATATACAGTGGCAAACATATCCGGGGCTGTGGTTTTCAATCCTGGCAATGTAAACCTGTCTACTGGGCCAATGTTGTAGCGCTCTCCGGGAGCATCAGCGTAGACTGTTACCTCAAGTACTCCGGGGGAAGTGCCCTTCATACCTGGCACAACCACAGAGTCACGGATGCGATAGATAAGACCTGCTGATGTTTCAAATCTTGTGTTTTTGATAAGGCGAACAGCCTCATCCGAGTGAGTGTTTAATATTGTGATTTTTCCACTAGCGTGATCCTCTACAGTCTCAGAGCTTGTTGCTTCTACAGAAACGCTCTCTTCGAGCGTCGTTGTGAGAACTGTGTAAGAGAGCGTACCAGTGGCCGCACTTGCCTCGGGAGTGGCTGTATATAATGTTTGCTCATCAAACACTACGGTATGTGTGCGTGGCACTACTGTTATCTCTGTACCTCTTAAAAATAAGAGAAAAGCAATTATGACCAATGCAAGGATGGACACGCCAGCAGTAATCCAAATACCCATACGAGATTTAGTTTTGCCACTCTGCGCTCCTTGCGTGTTTGGATTCATAAATGCAGGGCGTTTTGGTGCTCGAGCTCTAGATGTTGCAACGGGAATATTGCGAATACTTCTTGCCGGTCCTTGCGGATTCTGGCGTGGCTCAACACTCTCTTCCCCGTCATCTTGAAGATCTTCGAAATATCCTTGTGCCATACGAGTCCTCACTATACACCTAGCTGAAAACTTTGCCCACCTTCTAGTCTGCAGAGGTGTGAACAAATAAAGCCCCAGCAGCAATGCCAGAATCCGGGCTTACGCCAGGTATAAAGATGAGCCGCTCAGCAAATGATGCGTGTGACAGGTGTAATACCTCAAAAGGTTTCGTTGTTTCTGTGAATTGAGAAAAGTCTAAGCGGCTAAAAAACGATGCGAACCATTTTGCCAAATCGGGCTGTGCCTTAAGCACCAGCACATTGGGTAATCTTTTATTTTTTACAATTTCAGCAAAAACTTTTCCAAATCCTTCAGTGCATGCTCCACCTGCAGCTTCGAGCGCAATCGAAATACTTTTACATTCGTCTGTTGAACACTCGTCCTTCACGAACATCCGCACACGAGAAAGTGCATCTTCATCTGATATTTTCTTCTCGCGAGCAATTGCCTGCACCAGTGAACGAGCACCAATAGGCACAACTTGGTAATCGGATATGACCCCATCCCTTATAACGGTAAGGGCTGTTGACTCACTGGTCACGTCTGCAACCGTGTAGTGTCCTTCTGTTGGTGCATATGTTTGAAGGAGTGTGGTGTCGACTATTGTTGCAGAACGGAACACAATTCGCGCGTTTGAGAATTGGTTTTTTAAAACCTGATCAACCTGTTTGTGTAGTGCTGAATGCATTTTGCTTTCGATAACTGTAACTGAGATTGCTTGCGCATCTTTACCAACAGGGTCTGGCGTGGGATATCCATTGAGCTCCACACGCACAACACTTTTCTCGATTACAGCAGCCAAATCACTTTTACTCTCGTCAGATTTCGATGCTTTTTTTGCACACGTTTTTACATCGTTGCTAGAAATCTTTTGTGAATTCTCAAATTCTTGCTCATTAGTATAGGTAGCGGAAGTAACCCAAGGAGCATGAATTGAAACCAATACCTCACTTGGAACTATTTTCAACTTACTCTGTGCAGAACTTACCTTCGATCCAACCTCTTTAATAAGTTCCGTCAGTGCTGATACGCGCTGCTCTTCTGTGCGATCTTCATATGAAAGCAGCGACCGCTGTGAAAAGTAGACTTTCGCCGCACCGCCCTTGCTTACAGTTGCCAAACCACCAGCAATGCTGCCAGAGCCAACATCAAAAATGGCAACGTGCTTTTCTCCTTTAATTTTAGATAGAAACGGAACTTGCATGCATACAGTATACGATGCAAAGGGCTACTGCCGCTTTATTATGTCCACACTTATTCGAGAGCTCCTTTAATGCGGCGAATACCAGCTGATGATGCTTCTTCTTTTTTAATTTTGAAAATTCCATTTTTTCCAATGTCGCTTGTATTTGCAACATGTGGACCTCCACAGAACTCCATCGAAAATGCATTTTCAAACTTTGGATTCTCTTCAGTTGCTCCTTTTGGCCCAACAGAATAAACAGAAACCATATCAGGATATTTGGCGCCAAATTCCATTTCTGCTCCAAGCTTTTCTGCCTCCTCTTTTGGAATTGTTGAGTGAATTACTGGAAGCCCAGCATCAATTTGTTCATTTACAATTCGTTCAACTTCCTGTTTTTGTTCGTCGGTCATTTTCTCCCCATGTGAAAAATCAATGCGCAGACGCTCCGCAGTGATATTGCTCCCCCGCTGCTTCACGTGCTCTCCAAGTACCATTTGCAAAGCCTTGAGGAGTAAGTGGTGTGTTGTATGCAAGCGAGTAGTTTCCTCAGAGCCGTCTGCTAGTCCGCCTTTGAACTTTTGTTCAGAGCCAGCTCGGGAAAATTCCTGGTGTTTTGACATTTCTACCTTAAACGCCTTAACATCCACCGAGATACCTCGCTCTGTCGCTAATTCCTGAGTCAATTCAAGTGGAAAACCGTACGTGGAAAAAAGGGTGAACGCTTCTTTTCCGGAAATGTTCCCTCGCGCAAGTTTTTCAAACTCTCTCATTCCTTTCACAAGCGTAGTACGAAAACGCTCTTCTTCTTCACGGACAACAGCGGAAGGATCATGAACAGCTTTACTTTCAGTAAAGTAGTCAACGTACCCATCGAGGTACTGACACTCAATATGCGAAACAAGTGGAGCAATAGTGGTCACACCCAGTGTGTCAGCGTAACGAATAGCGCGGCGCAGTAAACGACGGACAAAATATCCCTGATCGGCATTGCTCGGGAGTACACCATCAGCAATCAGGAAAACTGCGGCACGCAAGTGGTCAGCAACTATGCGAAATGCCCGACGTTGCTCAAGGTCAGCTTTTCCGTAAGCAGTGCCATTTGGGATAAAGTCATCAACTCGATTAAAGAAACATTCAAATGTACTGGTATTGAATACATCAGGGTCATTATTGCTCGCCGCTTCAATACGCTCTAGCCCGCCACCAAAGTCCACATTCTGCTTTGGAAGCAAATCAAACGTTCCATCTTCCTTCTTGATGTATTGCATGAACACTGAATTCCCGATCTCAAGAAATCGCCCGCAGTCGCAGTTGGGATGGCAGTGTTCTCCCCATTTTGGATCGTGCTCAATTCCAAAATCATAAAAAATCTCTGAATCGGGTCCGCCTGGCTCGCCAGCGGGCATGTTCTCGGGCGTGCCGCTGCGACTCCACCAGTTTTTCTTTGCGTCATAGTAAAAAATACGGCCATCCTGCATTCCTTTTGTATAACCATCTTCCTCTGAACCAATTTCAACATCCACCGCCTCAATTCCTTTTTTTGAGAAAAGTTTTTTCCATAGAGCCGCGGACTCAACATCTTTAGGAATGTTGTTTTTGGGATCTCCAATAAAGGCAGTCACGTACAATTTTGTTGGATCGAGACCAACCACGTCTGTTAGAAATTCAAAGACCCATGGTAGCTGCTCTTTCTTAAAATAGTCACCCAAAGACCAATTTCCGAGCATTTCGAAAAAGGTTGTGTGCCGATTGTCCCCCACCTCTTCGATGTCCATAGAGCGAAAACATTTCTGCGAATTCACAAGACGTGATCCTTCTGGGTGCTCCTTGCCCAGTAGATATGGTACTAGTGGCTGCATCCCAGAGCCGGTAAAAAGAGTTGTGGGGTCGTTCTGTGGCACCAATGAAGCCGACGGCAAAATGACGTGCCTTCGTTCCTTGAAAAAGTCTAAATATTTTTGACGAATTTCGTTACTGTTCATGGCACTCGATTACGCTCCAGCAAAGAAAACCATCTCCATCGCATATCCCACGATCATGAGTGTTATGGCAAGAATGGCGATATTTCTCTCTCGGCGCATCTCCCGAAGTACTACTGTATCAATCCGGTGTTCATGTGCAATCTTGCTGTGTACCAAAATAACTGAAAGCCCAAGGAGAACTTTACCTATAAGCCCGATGGTAATCCCAATAAGAAGAATATTCATACATTAATTGTAACAGCTATGAAGCGGTTACCAAATTCGAGCACGTTTACTAGGTGCTAGATACATTTTATCCTTCGGACCAACATCGAACACGTCATAAAACGCGTCAATATTCCTAAACGGCCCGTTCACGCGACACTTTGATGGCGAATGGGGATCTACAACAAGACGCCGTTTTAGATCTTCTGTGCGATTTGCCCCTCGCTCACAAGCTGTTAACCCAAAGAAAAAAAGCTGCTCATCGGAAAATGATCTTCGCTTTGGAGTGGCAGATTTTCCACTCCGGGTCATTTGCCACGCATCGTATGCAATGAGGAGTCCTCCTAAATCGGCTATATTTTCTCCTAACGTAAGTTTTCCATTCACGAAAAAATTAGGAAGCACCTCAAAAGAATCGTATTGTCTGCGAAGTATTGCGGCTCGGCGATCAAAAGCTCGTGCGTCTTCCGGCTTCCACCAATCCTTAAGGTTTCCTTTGGCATCAAACTTTCTTCCTTCATCGTCGAAAGCGTGCGTAATTTCGTGACCAATAACCGAACCAATGGCGCCATAATTCATCGCATCTGGAGCATCGACATCAAAAAACGGAGCCTGCAGAATTCCGGCCGGAAACACAATTTCGTTGTGGTTAGGATGAAAATAGGCATTCACGGTCGACGGTGTCATCTCCCATTCACTCGAATCGACTTTTTTGTCAATCTTACGCATCTGTCGCTTGTGTTCATACTGATTCGCTCGGATCAGATTGCCGAAATAGTCATCTGCTCTGATGGTAAGTCCGCGATAATCTATCCACTTGTTCGGATAACCAACTTTGGAATGAATAACGGCAAGTTTTTCTAAAGCTTTTTGTTTCGTTTTTGGCGTCATCCAATCAAGCTGTGTAATGCGTTGCGCGCATGCTTTAAAAATATTTTCAACCAAAGCGTCGATGCTCTTTTTAGCGCGTGGCGGAAAATACTTTGCAACATATAGTTGTCCGAGCGCATCCCCGACGGCACTATCGATGACATATACAGTTCGCTTCCAAAGTGGGCGCTGTTCCTCCATACCTTGCAGCTGCTTACCATAAAAGCTGAAACTAAGGGCAGAGATTTTCTGTGAGAGCGCCCCTGCACTTCCATTTATGATATGCCAGAGCAGATATGTTTTCCAATCATCAAGGGAGACTGACGTGACCATCTTACTAGCTGTGCTTAGAAACTTAGGCTGTGCAACATTGAGCCGCGACGTTCGAGCCCCTATCAGACCCAAGTACTGCTTCCAATCCAGTTTAAGATACTCTCGCTGAAGAGCCGCGATCGTATATGGATTATCTTGTAGATATGGATTACGAAGCTCAACCCGTGTCATGGATGCTCGCGCAAGTGAAGTCTCTATTTTAAGTATGGTGTCGCGCATTTGCATTGCTTCCTCTCTTTCAATTCCAAATTGGGTGAGCATCTCTAGGATGTAGACCTTATATCCTTCAAGAATAGTACGTGAGTGTTCATCCTTTTTAAGGTAGTAATCTCTGTCAGGGAGGGAAAGACCACCTTGCATGAGGTGTAAAATATTATGGTCAGCACAATGATCGTCAGGACCAACTCCTACACCCCAAATCACATCAAAACCATCTCGATGCAACCTTGCAACACAGGCGAGCAAATCTCCTCGCGAACGAATGTCCTCTATGTTCTTCTGATATGAGTAAAGTGGTGCAAAACTCAACTTGTTGCGACGCTGTATGTCCATACCAGATAGCCAAAAGTCACGCACCAACTGTGCTGGTGTTTTAGAGGCCGGATTCGTTTTTTTCGCCACTTCTTTTACCAGTAGATGCAGCTTTTTATCATTCTCATGACGCAGCACGTCGAATGCGCCCCAGCGCGCCTCAGACGCTGGAATAGGATTTCGCTGCAACCATCCACCAGCAGCATACTGAAAGAAATCATCCTGAGGGCGTACTGCTGTATCCAAATCTTTTGGGTTAATCGGATTCTTTTTCATAGCGCTTGTACAAACGTTTTATATTTTTCCCATACACTTTGCAAATCGTCTGCCAGTTCTTTCGGTATACGAGGGATTAGCAAATCCACAATTGCTTTATACACAAGAATGCGATCTTCTTTAGTTCCTCCGAATTCTTTTTGAAATTGCTCAGGACTCTCCTCATATTGCCTAAGAATGCTTGTAAAATTGTGAAGTTTATCTACTGCCGCTATGAGTGCAGATTCGTTCGGTGCATCTTTTAAATTTTCATAATAACGTGTCCGGTCTTTTTTCCATTCATGGCCTTCCTCATCATGCGCTTCTGGAATTGTGACTCCGCACACCAATTCGCAAACTCGATCGCCAAACTCCTTTTTCAAATCGAAAGCCGTGTAAGAAGTGTCCTCAATGGTGTCGTGTAAGAGCGCTGCTGCAACAACTTCTTCGTCATCTGTGTACTGGCTCACAATACTTGCAACTGCGACAAGGTGGACTATTTCCGGGTTCTTCTCTTCTCCCTTTCGATGCCTTCCATCGTGTAAACGAGCCGCCGTATTAAGCGCACGCTCCGTAAGGGGTGTCCATAACATCGCTGGATTGTAGCATAAACAAAGCCCCCGCTTGCACGGGAGGCTTAGTTGGGAGGCCAGAAAGGACAATCTTGCATTACCGCTTCATGCGTCGGCGCTTTCCCTGTCGCCATGCTGTCGGGAAGCGGCGCATAAGAATCATGCACTTGTAACCCACCGGTCCGAATATACAAGCTTCGGGCTCTCAGTTCTTCTTGCGGTAGGATAATCGCTGCACCAAAAAGCACAACTACGAACTTTTCAGTACTTTAATATCTTTAAAAAGTGTGTCTCTAAGTTTATGGTTGTAAATTGAAGCAGCCGGGTGATACAGCGGAACAATACGAACACTGCTCCAAGGAGCTTTGACTTCAAAAACTTTTCCGTGGGCGGCGCTCATTGGCTCAAGTTCAAACGAAAGATCAAACCGGCGCATAATATATTCCATGGAAAATCTACCGAGAGTTGCAATGGTTTGTGGCTGTATAATCGTGAGTTGCTGGTCTAAAAAAGGGGCGTAAAGTTCTATCTCGCCTGGCAGTGGATCACGATTATCCGGCGGCCTGTCTTTTACAATGTTGGTTATGTAAACTTCTTCTCTTGCCATTTGTATACTTTCAAGAAGTTCATCTAAAATTTTACCTGCAGCTCCACAAAAGGGTCTGCCAGTTTTCGCCTCGTTTTTCCCAGGAGCCTCCCCAATAAACACAATCTCAGCATCGTGGCTTCCCTCTCCGAACACTGCAAATGTGTTTTCCTGCCTCCGATAATCAGCAAGCTCCCCGGAAAGTGCGAACACGTCATCTTGGACCTTTCGCAGCTCCTCTGTTTTGTTCATATTACCTGACCGCTTCGCTCTCTTCTTTCAGAAGTTGTGCTTTGCGTTCTTCTCCGCCACGATTATATCCTCCCATTTTTCCATCTGCACGAATCACACGGTGACACGGCACCGTTGGGTCATAGTTATTGCGCATAATGTTCCCTACGGCTCGAGCGGCCCCTCGCGCACCTGCCACTTCTGCCACCTGTCCATAAGTTAGAGTCTCACCCTTTGGTATTTCTCGCACGATTGATCGAACTCTTTCTGCAAAGCTCATATTAGAAAAGTGTATCAGATTTTTTTTCCTGCTGCTTTTGCTTATTGTTGAGTAATTTCTTGCCAGCAAATTCTCTATACCGGCAATAATCACACTCTGGTGATGCATTCGGTGTGCGTTCATCATCTAGACATTTTTTAATATTCTCTAACGTTCCCTCTACCCATCCAGCATCACCTATATACGGCACGAGTGTAATTTCAAATTCAAGTACTCCATCGAAGGCCTCTTTATCTTTTCCAGCGTTTGCATAAACAAAATAACCAGTATCCGAAACATCAAATCCGTTTTGCCGTAGAAGCCATTGGTACACTTCCATTTGTCGCTTGTACCCAATGTGCCAATCTTGATCTAGTACTTCTATTTTTCCATCTTTACTTGTCGACTTGTAATCAACAACCATTAGCTGTCCTTTTGGATCTACCCAAACATCGTCCACCGCACCAGAAATAGTAAAACCAGTTGGCGTATGGACGTGTTGCACACCTTTAAAGTTTTCCCTCCACACATCTATATCTGGATGTTCAAACGGAATAGCATCTATTCCGTACTGCTCCATAAGTGGGTGTGCACTTTTGTTTGCACGATGTATATCAAACTCTTTTTTAAAAAGCGCATCCACCGCTGAGTTGAGATTGAAAGGATACCCAGGTGGTCGAGCAGTTCCAAGTTTATTGTCCAAATAAAAGCACTGTGGGCACTCCATAAAAAGATCAATTTTGGACCTCGAAAGGCGCCATCGTCCGCCGCCATAATTCCAGTTTGGATTTCTGTCTGGTTTGTAAAAACTGCTCATTCGAATGAGTATAGCAAAAACCGGCGTTATGCGCCGGTTTTTGCTATTAAGCCTGTACTGTAAGATTATTCAACAATGAGCTTACCTACCATTCCCTGGGACCTATGGCTCCCAACGGAACAGTAATACGCGAATGTTCCCGTCTTATCAGCTACAAAAGTAACCGAGGTTGGTGTACCGGGGCGCACCTGAGATGTCGCGGCTTTAAACTCATCAACTACCCAGTCGTGGAATCCCTCCGCGGCTGAAAAGTTAATTGTTACCGTGTCACCCTTCTTTACGCGAATTTCTTTAACATCGAACTGAAAATTCGATCCTGAAAGGTCAAAAGTTTTCTTATTTGATACTGTTGCTCCAACATTAACGGAAGTTTCCGTTTTAAGTGTTGTCCCGCTAGTTCCATTTGTAGACTCAGAATTGCCACTGTTTTCCTGATTAGTAGATTCGCTTGATACGTTTGTTTCGTCAGCTGAAGTGTCAATATCTGTGACTTCCGCATCATTCCCGAAGAAATACCACCCTCCTAAAATGAAAACACCTATGATTATTACTGCATACACTATCTTCATAAACGATTTAAAAAATTATAGATAACCTGCAGATTGTAACACAATCGCGCCTTGGTCAGAGACCAAGGGATAGAGCCGCGATTATAGCGCCAACCCATCCAATAAAAGACGCTACTCCACTAACATACAAAAGTTTCTTTTCTTGAGGAGTGAGCTCAACGAATGGGCGCTCTGTTGCAATCTCCAGAAAGCGACCCACAAAAAAGCCATTTATTACAAGAGTTAAGACAAACATCATTTTTATGTAGAAGGCTGGAGTATGTAATAGATACTCTCTTAAGGGCCAGAACATGCTGGCGCCAGTAAGTATCATCAAAATTAATCCGGTCCACATTCCTCGGTGCAGATATGTAAGTATTTTGGGATCAAGCGTTTGGCGCTTTCCCTTGAGCCATAATGACCCGTATATATCCGCTGCAAGTATAATGGGAATTGTTAAGAAAAGCGTGCCTAAATGCAAATAGATAATTGGAATGGAGAAGCCAAAAAACGAAAGCATACTATTCGTCATCCATATCTTCGCGCTCGTTATAGGATTCGCTAGGCGCAAACCACTTTTTCATTTGATACTCAAAGAACCACAATAGTGTGAAAACGATCAATGTAAGTACTGAAGCGAAAATTGCTATAGCATACATACCATAACCTACGGCTACTCCGACTGCGGCGGCAACCCAGAGCCCGGCCGCAGTAGTAAGGCCGCGCAAAGCCTTCTCTCGAAAAACAATGAGCCCAGCCCCAATAAATCCTATACCCGCAACAATGGAAGCCGTTACACGCATTGGATCAAAATTTACTACACCCAAATACTGCGCCGTAACATTTGTTGAAATTATAATGAAAAGTGCAGCACCCATTGCGACAAGAGCAAACGTGCGTGTGCCCGCGCGCTTCCCCACCACTGCTCTCTCTGTACCAATGAACATGCCTAAAACAGTAGCCAAAAGCAGCTTTCCGAAAATAACCGTATTCGGATCAGCAAACATCTCCATACGAAATATATGTTATCACGAAGTATGCCTCTAAAGAGCAGCGAACTCTTGAATAAGTGCATTTCCAGATTCGTCAACGAGTGGGAGGTCAGCGTTAAGTTCGAAGGTTCGATTGCCGTTATCAGCGTACAAGACAACCACATACGTTCCGCCAGCTATTGTTGATCGCAAAAGTGGCACCGATGCGTTCGTGTGCGCCCCTGCATCAAAGCGAGCTGCTCCTAGTGCATTTGAAACATGTCCGTCTACAACCTCGTGTATCACGATCCATCCATTTTCAGGGATTGTGACCGATTTAACAAAAACTGCATCTCCTGCATCCTGATCGTCTATTTTTACAGAAACTGATCCAGCCGTAACAGGGACACCTGCTGTATCACCATTTTCAGAATTTGTGTTGTACTTCACTTCCTCTGAAGTTGCATCTGAATCATCTGCCACTAACCTGTTACTAATAACATTCATGACGAGTGCTCCCGCCACGAACCCAAGGACGAAAAGTCCTCCAATTTTTAATATGTCATTCATGAGGCCATAATGACCTCCCCCAGCGGCACTGTCAACAAGCATTCAAACGACTGCTTAAGAGCCTATTGGGGAGCATAGGCGCTCAGCTTCTTCAATAATTGCGGCAATATTCCTCGGAGCGATACCGTATCCTTCCAGTACATGTCTCCCCTGCTTGAGCGCACGGCACAACACAATGTTCTTTGAGAGAAGCATTCGCTTTTCACCATCGGTAAGAGTTGTAAGGCAAGTTAAGGGGTGAATGCCAGATCTCTCAACAAGATGCATAATTCCGTTATCTCTCGGATAGGTCCACCCCATTAGGCGCAGCCCAGTGCATTGACCATAACGAATTGCGTTTCGAGTAAAACGAGTATTTGTAATGAGCCATCCCTCATCCACTCGCATATCTTCATCTGGCGCTTGTTTTAGATCTTCAAATCGCGCATATACATATAAAGCATCCTTGACGTCAGTTTTTGTTCCCGGCGCATTATGGAACTTCACTTCAACTCCGGCGCGTGTATCACCTTTTTTCATAAATACGTCGACCTCATGCGAAACACACCTGCCCATGAGAGCTGCTCCAGTTTGTGTACTCCATCCTTGTGCTTTAAATATTTCAGCGACAAATTGCTCAAAGGGAAATCCAGAAGGCCCTAAATCAAAAACAGCGCGTTTAATTGAATATCGAGCGGCGACTGGAAGCTCTTCTTCTTTGCGCAAATGCTCAAAAGCGTGACGATAGATTTCAGAAGTTGTCATTCCGTCCTTCAGTTCGCGAACAATGCGATCCACGATACTCTTTCGCGCAAGAGAAGTCGCACCTGCACGCTTAAGAGATTCTTCTAGTTTAAGAGGATCAAATGCTTCTTCTTCCCCATCTGCTTTAACAATTTGTGCGTATGCCATGTACGTTATTTAGCAGAGATTACAGAGATTGGTAACCACGATCCATCCATTACGGCCATGAAATCTATTTCCTTTGGAGCGAAGGCCACCACAGAAAATGCGCGTGGCTCTACTTCCTCAACGCAATCTTCTGCATACGGCTTTTCCCATGTTTCAAAAATAAGCGCCACAGTATTTGCGTCTACATCTCGCGATCTAACAGTAAGGTCATGGCAAGTTGAAGGAACCAGAATCATTCCTGTAAGTTCATGTTTATTTTCTGATGCCTTATAGGAGTGTTGCAATACAACTACATCGCTGCCACTAATTCCTGCGGCAAACACACTTCCAAAGAAAAAATGCGAAGCAATTGCAAGCATTGACGCTACAATTCCAAACCAAATAATCCGTACTACTGAGCTTGTCATACACTAATGGTACAACACACAGGGTGAGTACAAAGCTGTCTATACACATTTATCGTCGCCCAATAATTCCCCCTCCAATACACACATCTTCTTTGTAGACTACGAGAGATTGCCCTGGTGTCGGCTGTTGCTCCTCAACAAATTCAACTGTAACGGAGTCTCTGGCGTCACGAATCTTGCATTTTTGTGGCTCGTGGTGATATCTGAGAGCACAACTTAAGTGTTCTTCGCTAATGGGACTAACCCAATTGCAATTGTGTATGGTCACGGTTTTCGTGACAACTTCTTTTTTTAGTTCGTTTGTAACTGTTATTACATTTTTCTCAACATCTATTTCACTCACGTAATATGGACTCGAATGTGGTTGTTTCGTTGTGACAGAAAACCCATGCCTCTGGCCGTGAGTGTATAGAGCGGCACCATCGTGGATACCAATTTCTGCGCCAGATACATCAAGCACTTTACCCTGCTTGGTTTTAAGAAGGGTGCGCAGAAAATCGTGCATGTCTACGTGCCCCACAAAACATAATCCCTGACTATCTGGCTTATTCGCGACAGGCAAATCGTGTTGCTCCGCGATACTTCTCACTTTTGATTTTTGCATCTCGCCGATTGGCATGAGCGTGTGCGAAAGATCTTCTTGTGTAAGTTGCCACAGAAAATACGATTGATCTTTACTGCCGTCGACTCCTTTAAGTAGCTTGTATTGTTCTTCTACTTTTTGAACTCGAGCATGATGACCTGTCGCAAGAAAATCTGCACCATGACCTTTTACAAAATCCCAAAGAGCTCCAAATTTGATAAACCGATTGCATAGCACATCAGGATTCGGGGTTACACCGCTTCTATAGTCGCTTAACATGCTGTCGATTACATGTTTTTTGTACTCTGCTGAGAGATCAATCTCATAAAAAGGAATTTCCAGCGCTGCGGCAACACGCATTGCGTCAATTCTATCTTCGCGCCACGTGCACTCCACGAATTCCGGTTGCCAAATTTTAATAAAAACACCAGAGACGCGGTGACCTTGGTTTTTTAAAAGCAGAGCAGCCACGGAAGAATCAACTCCGCCTGAGAGCGCTACAAATACTTGTTTCTGTTCTTTAGTCACACTGCTACCCTACTGCTTAGTTAGTCCAAATACAAACGCTTTTTTCGTAGATGTTCTTGATATGTTTCGCTGTAGTGTGTCACGCCACTGTGATCTGCAAGATAAAATAAGAAATCATGTTCAACTGGAGTCAGAGCGGCAAGTAAAGAATTGTACCCAGGATTAGCGATCGCCCCTGGCGGCAACCCTTTGTGTTTATAAGTATTGTATGGAGATTCATGCTGTAAATCCTCTAAAGTGAGTTCGAAAGTATTTTTACCGAGAAAGTACACAAACGTGGCATCAACTTGCAAGACCATATCTATGCTGAGGCGTTTCCACAAAACACCAGCTATCATTTGCTTATCCCTGAGAGTACGAGCTTCTTTTTCGAGAAGGGACGCCATCACCACAATCTCATTTACTGTTTTGCCAGAAGCAATAATTTTGTCTTGAAGATCGGCGATATGCGTCTCAAAATTGTTGCGCATGGCCTTAATGACATCATCCTCCGTTGTATTGGGCAAGAAAAAATACGTGTCAGGAAACAAATACCCTTCAAGGGATCGCGCCTTGATAAGAAAGAGGTCTTCATTAAACCGTGAGAGTCTTTTACCAAAGATAATCGCTATGTCTTCTACCGTTGCTCCTTCTGCTACACGAATGCGGGTTGGCTCCAAACCAAAAGATCCTGAGACTATACGTTTTGCAACTCCGAATACGGTGAGAGATTGTTGGAACTGATAATCCCCTGCTCTCACGCCTTCTTCGGCACCAAGTGCTTTAACAAAAGCTTTCAACACAAGTGGCGAGCGCACAACTTGCGCCTCTTTTAAATCAGCTGCAATCTCGTCTACAGTGAGGCCACTTTCTATTGTTATGATTTCTGTTTTAGGAAAACCAAAAGGTGGATGTATGAAAAAAGAATAAAAAAGTATTAGTGGCAATACGAAAAAAGAAATAGCCATTCCTGTTCGATGGTTAAGATTCCTATGCCAATGCTCACGCGCTTTATCGTGAGCATCGTGTACACGCTCCATTGTTTTAGTAAGATCAACTTCCATATTTTTATACAGGGAGATTTGGTGGTGCCTCTGATTTCTTTGATGGTATGCGCGATAATCCAGGCGCCTCAATTATTCTACTTGGAAAATGGTATATGGTGGCAAGCTCTTCTGTTGTTAACACATAATGGTCAGTCTTGTAGGGCGGATGAAACCAGCTTCGCCTTCGGTATGCATCAATTAGCCATGATGCCGTTTTGTTTTTAGCACCAAACCACTCTTGCCACGGATAACTATAATCAATAAACCATCCTGTTGGTTGAAATCCGTTGAGATTTGCGGAGCCAAATTGCTTAAACACTCCAGTAAGCCCTACAATTCGATTTGCGTTGAATGAATCTTTGTCAGCAATATAAACACCTCGAACACCCGCATCAAATGCTTGTTTTCCTACACTGCGCTGTATCGCATCAACTTTTTCGCGATCAGCAGACATAAGAATTGGTGAGCCTTTCACCTTAACTGTCGGATCTAGTATGGATTCCGTTTCAAAAGTGGTTTCTTCTCGGATTTTTGCTATCTCGCTTTTTGCCTCGGCCTTCCATCTATCTTCTTTTTCGAACCATTTTCCTTCTTTGTGAGTCTGGTCTTTATTTGTGCGAATTATAATTTGAAGCCAAATATTTTCCCCTTGCTTTGCAAGACTTAAAAATTCAAAAAGATGCGCAATTGGATCAATTTTATATTCCTCCTTTGGGTCTCGATCAAGCTCATAATCAATGTATGTCTTGATCGGGTACGGATCTTTTTTAGAAAGTTTAAAATCACATCCCCAAACACTTTGTTTATTTAAATCAACGCTCATTGCGGTCGCATAATCATCTGCTTCGTAAATTTCCACTCCAGGGTATTGTGCGTACACTTGTGACTCGACGATATCTTTTAAAAACCTCCGAGTCCAAACATAAAAGTGAATACTTCCCTCAATTGAAACTAGTTCGAATGAATACCACGGCCTAACCTTACCTTTTATAGATCGGTCAATAAATGTGCTTTCCCCTATCCCAATATGAATCCCTGAAAATACAGCCTCCATCGCTTTCGGAGACTTATCGATATCACGAGGCACTTTTATTTCAAGGAGCACCATGTCTTGTTCTGCTATAAATTTGGCGCGAATATAATTGATCCACATTCTCCAAAAAAGCGCTGCCAAAACTATTGGCAACCATATAGGAGCAAACGCTACGAAATATCGAATGCTGCCAAACAATAAACTGGGTGCAAATATAAAAAGTAAAACCGCAACGGCAATAATTACAAAGTATGCTGTTTTCTCCTTCGAAGAAATGCCAAAATCTTCTAACACCGAAAAAGGCTTTGTAAGAAAGTCTAATTTCACGTCCGTATCATACCACTTTGAGCAACTTAGGGTTGCTTATACATGTGTATGTAATGTACTAATTATTTAGGCGAGTTCGTACTTTCCATCTGGAAGTCGTCGAAACATGCTGTCTTGCAAATTCACTGAGATGGTTGCGTCCTTCACGTATCTCTCGCGCTTTACACGCTCTACAATCTCATCGCGACTGAGTGCACCATCTTTTCTCAAAACATCAGCAATGACATCACGTACAACACCTGGTTCGTATCCCCACTCTTTAAGGGCGTAAAGACCGCGTCCAACAAGAACGAAGCGATTGTCTTTTATGAGTTCGTTATGACACGTTGCTGGGTGAGCTTTGCGTCCAAACAATTGTTCAATTGATTTAGCAACTTCTGTAAAATGCATTGGAGAACCGTGACGCTTCAAAGTTAGATACGCTAGATCTCGCATACTCTTTACGCGAACGTTAGGAGAAGTTGATCGTCCCCACTCCCCTAGTGGATTGCGTCCAATGCGCTTAGCAACATTTAACCAGCGTTTCAAAATACTTGGTTCGCGCTCTTTTATTCCAGACTTCTGCAAACATGTTCCAAATTTCTGCAAAAATTCTTCTTCTGGCACCAAGTGATCTGGATCAATACTTTCATGCAAAATACTAAGTGCCTCATGCACCTTTCCAGCCAATTGAGGATCAACGTGCCAACGTCGAGCAAATTCTGTAGTCTCACGCTCATCTATAAATGGATGCCCAACCGTAAGCAAGAAGTGGACATGATTTTTGTCAGCCTTCACTTTTGGAAGCTCTTCAAGCAAATCATCTTCAGACACAAGTCCGCCAAGCGACCGGACAACCTTTTCAAGATCAGCTAAAACTTCACCGTTCGCTGCATACACATCTGAGTCTCGTAAAAGTGCTAGGGCATGGTTTTCAATCTGTCGCACTCGCTCGCGAGTAATCTCATAGTCGCTCCCTATTGATTCTAATGTGCGGCGTACGCCGTCCTTATCCAATCCATAACGAAATATCAACACTTCGCGAGATCGATCCGGAAGGGCTTTAAGAAGATCTTTTGTTACTGTTCGTGGTGAAAATGACAACATAAGTATTTGATTGATTTTCTAGGCCTTTATGTCTTATTCAGTCCATTATTTTTAGCAAGAATATCGAATATTGTCAAATGCGAGTGAAAATCCGCCCCCTCGGGAGTTATAAAAAGATGTCCACACGTTCACCACAGAACTCACAGACTTGTAGAAGCGATATCAAAGATGTCGCATGCTAGAATCTCCGTATGGCTGATGTGCGCATTCCTCCACAAGATCTCGAAACAGAAAGAGCACTGCTGGGAGCTATCATGCTCAATCCAGCGGCAATGTACGAAATCGCCGACATCGTCTCACCTGACTCTTTTTACGCCGCAAAACATCGAACAATATTTGATGGAATGATGGGTCTATTTGGAAAGGGAGACCCAATTGATCTCGTAACATTATCTTCAAAATTAAAAGAGCGTAAGCAGCTTACTCAAATCGGAGGATCTGCATATCTCTCTGATCTAGTAGGTACTGCCGCTTCCCCAACTAGCGCACGGCACTACGCGCAAGTGGTGCAAAGCAAGCACGTACTCAGAAGTTTAATTGAGGCAGCAGATCATATTGGCCAGCTTGGCTTTCAAGAAGATAGAGACATCGAGAGCGTTTTAGACGATGCGCAGGCGAAAGTGTTTGCAGTTACAAACTCTCCTACGATGCGGAAATTTATAGTAATGAAGGAAGCCGTTAGCGACGCTTGGGAGCGCCTCGAAGCACTTCAAAAGCACGGGAGCTCAATGCGAGGCATCCCAACAGGTTTTAAAGAATTGGACCATCTCCTCGCCGGCCTCCAAAAATCCGATCTAGTAATTCTGGCCGCTCGACCATCAATGGGTAAGACTGCCCTCGCATTAGACATAGCACGTCAGAGCGCAATTCATCACGGTACAGCCGTGGGTATTTTTTCACTTGAAATGAGTTCACAACAACTAGTGGATCGAATGCTCTCAGCTGAAGCGCGTGTAAACAGTTGGAAATTGCGCACCGGCAAAATCAATAAAGACGAAGATTACGAACGTCTCCAAGAAGGAATCGAGAGGTTATCTGAGGCTCCCATTTATATCGACGATAAGCCGGGTAACACCGTGCTAGGCATGCGATCCGTAGCAAGAAGATTAAAAAGTGAAAAAGACCTAGGTTTAGTTGTTATTGATTACTTGCAACTTATTACACCAGGAACTGCCAGAGCATCTGACTCAATGGTTCAACAAGTCACCGAAATATCTCGCGCTCTGAAAGGTATGGCTCGAGAGCTCGAGGTCCCAGTACTAGCACTCTCACAGCTCTCACGCGCCGTAGAGCAGCGCCGCGGGCGTCCGCGACTCTCCGACTTGCGCGACTCAGGTTCTATTGAGCAAGATGCTGATGTTGTTATGTTTATCCACCGAGAGGACAAAATGAGCGACTCTATGGACAAAACAAACGTGGCAGAAATACTAGTTGAAAAACACAGAAACGGCCCTGTTGGTAAGATTGATCTTTTCTTTGATGAAGAAAAGACCACCTTCACGCCAATTGAGAAAAGTGATTTCGGTGACTTCGAAAATGCCACTGTAGAGGAGGAAGCTTTTTAATATGGATTCACTGCAGAAATTGCAAGAAATGTTTGAACGATTCCCTGGAATTGGCCCTAGGCAGGCCGGTCGTTTCGTTCATTTTCTTCTACGCTCTTCCCCATCTCTGCGGCGTGAACTTGCGAAAGAAATACAAAACCTCGGTGGAGCCATAAAACAGTGTGCCGATTGCCGGAGATTCTTTGGTGGCGCAAATGATCGTTGCGCTATTTGCGCAAGTCCAAGACGTGAGCGAGAGACTCTTATGGTAGTCATATCTGATAGCGACGTAGACGCAATAGATCACGCCGGATCGTACAATGGACTTTATTTTGTACTCGGAGGCAGTACTCAATTCGGTAGCGACAAACAAAGCGTTCCAAACGAACGTGCACTCGTAGAATCTTTAAAAACTCATCTCTCTGAAATTCAAGAAATCATATTTGCTCTTCCGGCCAACCCCGAGGGCGACAGCACTGAGCAGCACGTACGCGCACTCTTTGCGCCCATCCTAAAAGAAAGCGACGTGCGAATCACGGTACTTGGCCGCGGCCTCTCCACCGGTTCAGAATTGGAGTATGCGGACGCTGAAACAATTAAAAACGCCCTTAAGAACAGGACATAAAAAACAAAACCCCTTGCCGGGGTTTCGTTACGCTATTGAAGTGATTTTCACTTTGCTGTACGGCTGTCGATGACCGTATGCTTTTTTATAGTTACTTTTTGCACGAAAACGTAATACTGAAATTTTCTTTCCTTTTCCTTCTTCAACAAGCTCTCCTGAAACCTTTACACCAGTAATGTGAGGGGTTCCCACCTTGGCTGACTTTCCATCATCAAAAAGAAGTACTTTATCAAAAGTGATTTTATCGCCAGGCTTTCCTGCGTTTGGAAGTTTCTCAACAGAAAGGACGTCGTTTTCCTTTACAACGTACTGTTTGCCGCCTGTTTCTATTACTGCGATTTTTGCCATAAGCCCGAGCAGTATAGGGGCAATATCGCAAAAACGCAAATCGGAGCTTATTTTAGGCCAAAACTTGACTTTTCTCTCTTTTGTGTGGTATAATTAAAAGAGAATCAGATAAACCCACAAGGAGAGACCACATGTCGCTTTTCCGTGGTGCACTGCGCACAGTCATCGTCGTCCCGTCTTCAATTCTGCTTGCAAAGGCCTCCATGGCGCTCTTTGCCGGCTTCTGGACTCGGGGCTATCCTAACTTCAAAGAGGGAGTGGAGGACGCTTGGCGGTCGCTGTTTTCGATCATCGTCGAACTTCTGCCGCCCCAGGATCAAATGACCGGCTGGTTCTTGTGGGGGGTTGATTTCTTCATCGCCTTCCTAAGGACCGAGGTGGAGGGATCCGACATCATTGGAGCCTTCCTTGCAGGGTTGATTGCGATCAAACTGATCGTTCTAATCCGCATAGTACGCGGTTTCTTCCGCCTCCTTTTCTTTCGGAAACACCGAGAAGAGGCCACGACATGATCTTTCAAACCCCCGCGACGCGCGTTTTGCGCCGCGGGGTTTCGTCTTTCGTAGTTATTCTACATCCCAGTACTCCGACTACTGGAAAGAGTCTGGCGTCACTCTCCCAATGCCGGTTTTTCGATAGCGAGTGGCTCAAGCTCTGCTGAAGAGCCCGTAATCCGGAGAACGTCCTTATCTATTTTTCCAAGCTCTTTATAAGCTACATTGTAATGATTCACCGTAGTTCCAAGCGCGCTTCCAACTTTTCTAAAGTAATCTTCATACGCCTTTAAGTGTCGAGAGAGACCCTCTACCTGCTTGCCTATTTCCTTTGCAGATTCTTCTATTTTAAATGCGCGGAAGCCATATAGCACCGACTGCAAATATGCGGCAAACGTTGTTGGAGAAACGATAATCACGTTTTTATCTTTGTATGCATAATCAATAAGAGAGCGCGTGTTTACCTTTACTGAGCCAACTTCGTTTACAAGCAAGTCATAATAAATTGCCTCCGCTGGAATATACATGAATGCAAAAGGTAGAGTTCCATCCTTGGGGCGAATATATTTTGCTGTCTCATCTATGCGCTTTTTTAAGTCATTCTTGAATTCTTTCTCAAGCTCGTCTCTTTTCGCCTCATTTGTTTCATCTACAAGTCTTCGATAATTATCAAGTGAGAATTTCGCATCAACAGGAATGAATCCGTCTTTCGTAATAACCACCGCATCCACAATATCTCCTCCGGGAAACAAATACTGCATTTTGTAGGCAGTGGCTGGGAGCATGTTCTCTAGTGCCAATTGGAGCGACGCCTCACCAAGGTTCCCTCTTTGCTTCTGGTGTTTCAATACTTTTTCAAGATTTTGTAATTGCTCACCCACGTCAAAAACTTTTTTGTTTGACTCTGATACTTCGCTTACACTTTTTACAACACTCATCAATTGCTCATTCACCTCTTTGTTGATATCGCGAATGAGTCTTTGGCTTTCGCCGAACTGAGTCTTCACGGATTCATACATTTTTTCTGTAGTTTCTCCCATCCGATCATCCATTGTCTGTGTTAGTTGCTGCATTTGCTGCTGAAGCAACATGAACGAGTTGGAATCTTCTTTACCAGTGCGCGAGCGCCATATAAAAAACATCAAAACAGCGTTGGCTATAAGCGCCAACACAACTGCCACGAGAATAAATGTGACCGATTCCATGCGGCGATTGTACCATAGAGCTCTTTTCTTTTTCTGAGTCAGTGCTTTACTGATAGCAGCTAGAGGAGAGAGACATGTATGAAAAAATACCGTTCATCATAGCGGCACTGTGGCTGTTTGTGTTTTTCAGCATCCTTGGAGGTATATCCAAAATGGATCCACACTCATTGGTACTTGGAGCACTTGCTGGCACAGCCTTTTTGTTTCTGCTGCCGGCTGCGATACGTGCCTACACTATGCCGCCACCGACTGCGGGAGATTAAGAACGACTAGGACAAGAAATACGAACCCGAAAAGGAGATTCACCAATGCACGCGCCAATTATGTTGCTACTACTAGTCGTTCTTGCTCTTGTTCAGGAGTGGATGCTCCAAAGTGGAGGAGGAATTTCCACTGCGTGTGGCGCCGTGGTGCTCCTCCTCATGGTGGGAGTGGTTTACGACGCATGGAAGACGCGACCCAAACCTGACCGAACTCGGGAATAACGAAAACGAAGATGGGCGCACCGCAGAGCGGTGCGCCCTATGTCTATTTGAAGTCTGGGTGACCATCTTCCCGTAGACGGTCGTCGCGTTCGTTTCCCAGCCGATCGACAGTAGCCCTCAAGTGATAAGCTCCTACCATTCCAACTGTTCCGAGAAAAACGAAAAAGCCCAGCGCAGTGGGGATTTTTTCAACGATTTCCATCGCGAGAATCCCCCACATCATCATCGAACCTGCACCGAGAATTTTGAGCCCCCAAACCCGAACACTCCTCTTAATGTAGGGGAGTAGCAGTACTTCGAAATTAGTGGTCATCGTCGGTCACTCCAAAAAATGGCTCTTACTTTAAGTAGTATTTAACACATTTTTTAGATTGTCAAATTATCTCCTGACCCAATATTTTGCGAATTCTATTATTACAAGATTCACAACAGCCAAAATTGCCAACAATCCAACATCAAATGCAGTTAACGCCGTGAGAGAAAGTAGCGTTACCAATGGAGCCCATGTAATCGCGGCAACCAAAAGAAGCACACTTATGCCTAAAGCGATAAACAAGAAGAGGTTATTAAAAATTGAAATGCGCCAAAGCGGCTGACTCAGATCTTTAAATGAGAGTGCGAAAAATATTGAGTCGAGTGAAAGCGCGACAAACATCACAGTGCGAATCTCTTCAATGGGGAGTCCGAGAGAGCGCAAATAAAAGTACACACTCAGCAATAGTGTGCCAGTCACCCCGGTTATAACTATGATCAAACGCTTTGCTTCGCGTGGGAGTACCAACTGCTGACCCTTTCCGTTCGCCTTTGCTACTGGTGGTTTTTTCATAGTTCCCTTCTCTGCTGGCTCGAAAGCAAATGGAAAGCTCATCAACCCCTCCTCCACAAGATTGGCCCACAGAATTTGAGCGGGTAAAAGAGGTAGCGGTGCGCCTGCTGCAAGTGCCCCGCCAATAACAATTATTTCACTAAAGCCGGTCGATAGTAGGTAAGCTACAATTTTGCGTAAATTGGCAACTATGCGCCTACCTTCTTGTATAGCTGCGGTAATTGTTGAGAATGTGTTATCCAAAAGAACGATATCTGCCGCCTCTTTCGCCACATCAGTTCCTGAACCCACAGCAACTCCTATATCTGCAGAAACGAGAGCTGGCGCGTCATTTACGCCATCTCCTGTCATCGCCACAACTTCCCCATTGTTTCTTAAGATGCGTACAATGCGAAGTTTTTGTTCAGGCAATACTCTCGCAAACACTAAATGTTTCGAAAGCGCGTCTGAAAGTGCCACATCATCCATATCTGCAACATCTCTTCCAGTAAGGACTTTCTCACTCTCATCACAAATACCAACTTCTTGTGCTATTGCATGTGCTGTCGCTTGATGGTCTCCCGTCACCATCACTATTCTTATTCCAGCTTCTTTTGCTCGCTGAATTTCACTTGCCACATCTGCACGCACAGTATCGGCAAACGCAATTAGCCCAACAAATACAAGATTGTCGGGCTTTCCATCGCGAATAATACCTTCAGGTATTTTATCTCCTTTATGCTCTTGATACGCAACTGCAATAAAGCGCCGGCCAAGAGCGCTTTCTTCATCTTGCACGCGCTTAAACAATTCACGCGTCTTATCATCCATTTCGCGTTTCCCTCCCAAAGCAAAAGAATGTGCTGCTAGCTCGAGAAGTCTCTCTGGAGCTCCCGAAAGATATACGTACCGTCCCCCATTATGATCATTAAGGGACGCGCTAAATCGTCGGCTAGATTCAAACTGCAAAAATCCTATTCGGTTATTCCCATGACTAAATAATTCGTCTTGTGAAAAACCCGCCTCGAGTCCTGCGGCAATGATCGCTTTCTCTATAGGTCGCCCGTGCAATTTCATTCCCTCTGGAGTTGTTTCCGCAAACGCATCCGAGGAGAGCACGGCGCTTGTGAGTAAAACTCGGTTGTCTTCATTTTTTAGAGACGTATCGTTTTGCGCAATACTTCGAGCAGTGTAAAACGCAACTGCTTTCATATTGCCCTCGGTTAGTGTTCCTGTTTTATCCGTGAGAATTACCGTTGTTGACCCAAGTGTCTCCGCTGCAAGTAAGGATCTTACAAGTCCACCTTTTTTGAGAATTGCCTCCATCCCTATAGCAAGAACTACAGTTACGGCCGCTGGAAGCCCAGCCGGCATTGCCGCTACAGCAACCGCAATAGCAATTAACAGCATGTCTACAAACGCTTCGCCACGGAATAGACCGAGCAATATTATGGCAACAATTGAAATGCCAATTGCAATCATCAAGAAGCGCGCCAGCTTTTGTACACTTTTTTGTAGCGGTGTTTCTTGATCTGTCACTTCTTCTGTCGCACCCGCAATACGCCCAATCTCAGTATCACTTCCTATCGCCACGACAACCCCAGTACCGAACCCTTCTGATACAGTGGTGCCGCTCCATGCCATATTCTTTTGCTCATTTAGAGTACGTTCTTTTGCATACGAACCGCTGTTCTTCTCAACCGCCACCCACTCTCCAGTAAGTGCTGCTTCGTTTATCGAGAGATTTGTCGCCGCCATGAGACGCAAGTCAGCTGGAACTGTTTTCCCACCTTCTAAATACACAATGTCACCCACAACCAAATCCATCGCAGCGATTACTTTTTTGTGACCATCGCGAAGCACAACAGCTTCTTTTTCTTGCGACGCCTTGAGAGCTTCAAAAACTTTAGATGCACGTCCCTCTTGAACGGCACCAATAACAATATTTACCGCGAGAGCAAGTCCAATAACAATTGAATCTAAAAATTCTTGCAAGAAGAGAGTTGCAATGCCTGCCGCAACCAAAACCATTACCAATGGACTTGCAAATTGCGCCAAAAATATCTTGATGGAACGAAAACGCACCTTTCGCTCTAGTGTATTTTTCCCGTACTGAATTTGTCTTGAACGAGCTGTGTCTTCGGTCAGCCCAGTTTTTGAATCGACATGTTGTGACGCCAAAATATCCGACGGCACCATCATATGCCACGGCACGTGATCAGGTTGCATGCATTAGAGTATACCCCGTGCAAACTTCTCGTTGAATGTTTAGGGCGGGTATAGCGTATTTGTATCTACAGAAAAGGACATGTACACTCAATTGCATGATTACAGAAACCATAAAGACGGACAGTCAGAACGCACTTAAGGCGCGAGACGCACTCCGCGTATCAGTACTTAGAGGAGCACTTTCTTCTTTTACGAACGAGCTCGTTGCAAAGGGTAAAAAGCCTACAGATCAACTTGAAGACGCAGACGCCTTTGGAGTTTTGAAGCGACTTGCGAAACAAAGAAAAGAAGCATCGGAGCAGTTCACAAAAGGAAACCGACCTGAACTTGCTGAAAAAGAGCTGGAGGAACTCAAAATTATTGAAGAGTATTTACCCGAACAAGCTTCGGCCGAACAAATCGAGGCTGTGGTAAAGACAAAGATGGAGGGAGTAGACAAGGACGATAAAGCTGCTGTGGGTAAGCTTATGGGCGCGGTCATGCAAGAATTTAAAGGTAATGCTGATGGAGCGCTCGTGAAGCAGATTGTGGATAAATGCTTCTCCTAATTTGCTTTTCACCTGTTTTGTGATATAATTAAATACAGAAACCATGGAATTAGACTCGAAAGGAGGCCACCGTGGCGAACATTTCAAGGTTGGCTGATAGCGCTGAGAAAAAGCTGCGCGATGGTTCAGCTTTAACTCGTCCCGACGCCGCACGAAAAGCAATTCGTGGACAGGGGATCTCATTCGGCCCCGACGTAAATCGCCTTACGCCCTTGGTGCTTACGGAACTCGGTCGTCGGGGCGGAAACGTTACCGCGAGCAAAAGAGGTCGAGCCAAAGCGGCGCGAGACCTGCATGAGAAAGTCGCGCCGTGAGTTCGGTTTTTCTCCCGAACGAACGACCCCTGCGGACACTCGCCGAGGCACAAGAGAGGGCCACAGAAAAGTTACAGGTCGAGGTCCCGGATCTCGACCTGGCGTTTTTTCGAAAGCTCGTTGCTGATGCTGCAGCTAGATACGCTCAGAACCCTGATCATCTTGGGATGGAGCGCATACTCGACGACACGCTGTTTGCGAAAAGCTGTTCAGGTGAGCCTTATCGCACCGCATACAAGAAGGCACTCGGGATGCTTTTCGGAGCTAGAAGACACGCCAAATGAGCGGGAAGGAAATAAAACCTTCCCGCTCGCTTCTTTTTATACCAAATGAATACGGCGAGTGAGTAACATAGTTGTCATTGTTGCAACAGCAGATAGCGCGAGTGCCGCAATAAACGCAAGCTGCGGATCAAAAAAGTACATAAGTACGGCGACAACAACAAGCACTGACGTGCGCCCGAAAGCAAGTGCCATTTCCTTAAGCGTAGTGTATTCATCAACATAGCGCCCGTTGTCGGCCGATTGCTCGTACGTAATTGCGTCCACCGTCGTACGATTCACTACCCTTCCCATCCCATGGTACGTATCGACCATAAATATCTGCACCGGAGTACCCACCATAATTTTCAATATCCATCCAGTTGAAGCAGAAATTGCTCCAATCATCATGAGTTTCTTTTTATCCCACGTATCGAAAAGTCTCCCAGTAACCATTCTCAAAACGAGAACCGCTAAAAACGTAAGCGCGGTTATCGCGCCGAGTGCAATGTAATTCTCTCCTAACAACGTAAATACAATAAGCGGCCACACCGCTGCAAAAGTCATGTCTTGTACTCCATCACCGGTATACGCAAAAAGAAGCCCTCGATTACGACGAGAAAAAAGCTGCTTAAAGGTTTGCAAATAAGTCCACTGGTACTTTTCGTATGTATTTGGAAGTGAAAAAAGTGGAATTATAGATATCGCGACAAATACAAGCACCAGAGCATAAAGAGAAGTAAATCCAAATTTTTCCACCACATAACCCCCTAGAAACGGTGTAAGTACAATGAGTACGTCTGCTAAGTTGCGTATTATTGCAAGTTGCCCACCTCGGCGGTGACTATCTAGTAAGCGTGAAAAATCAACATGATACGGAACCCAATACAGTATTTTGTACAACACCATCGCAATTACGAATGCGACAAGTCCTGAAAACGCATACTGCCCTCCTGAGGCAAATGCATATAGGCCAATCGTTCCAACCCCTAAAAGCGGCACTGCCCACATAAGCATTCGCATCACTCCCAAGCGTGAAATAAGCATCGACGATAGAGGGGTGAGTAGAAGCACTCCGATATACAAACTTCCGTATGCAAGTGCAACTGCAAAAAATGAGCTGTCGAAGAACTGATAGATTAGTACGACGGTAAACACACTGCTCACACTGAGGCCCAGCCGGAGAAGTACTCTGTGCGTGTATAGATACACAAGATCGGGCGACAGGGCCCGTACACTTTCCATATACGTGGAGCGTGATAGCTCAAGACGCATATAATTATTAGGCTACACTCGCCCCCTTCTCGTCTTCAGAAAACTCATGAGCAGCAAAAAGCGGGACTGCAAAAATAATTGCGTAGCTAATCCACAAATTCCAATCCAAGAAAATAATCCATCCTGTTGCAGGAACACTAATGAGGCTATCTAACGCAGCGACAACTATCACCCAACCAAGCGCATACGGTATAGCCGCTTGCCAAGAGCTCACGGGTAATGATTTGCCGGCGTAGTACATAAGACCAACCAATACAATCAGACCAACAATGCGCGGCATTAATCCCTCTATAAAGCCGTAAGTCACAAACCCCGACCACAATAAAAACATGATCGCATAAATACTGAGTCCCCATCCAATCACTTTTTCGTACTGCATAAACATACCTCTAGCGTACCACGCACCTACAAGACAAATCTGCTTTTACACAACTTACAATAAGTTAGTGGCTCCACAGAACAATCCAAAACCCCAGCAGCGCAACAGACAACAACAAGAGAGTCATAAGTAATACTGAGGTTCTTTTGTGAAATTTGTGTGATGGATCACCTTGCTGTGGATTAATCATTGCTTGCGCTACACTTTCTTTACCACTCAATATCCCATAAAAGCGCCTTCCGACAGACCACCCGCCTAAAGCTACAAAAAACAAGAGTGTCAACAAAAAGATAAGGGGGTGTGCGTAAAACTCAGGCTCCAAAAAAGCTATAGCCGGACGTAATATCCACAAAAGATAGAGCCCGGTACATATTCCGACTCCCCATCCGATCACTCTTGCATGCTTTATAAACATACTGCTAACGTATCACAGTGAAAAAGCCTAATTATTATTTATTCACACACCTCTACTCGGTAGGGTTAGCCAAACACGCAGTGAGCGCCGCGTCTTGTGTCCACCCACATTGGCCGCTGTTTTGTCTTTCGCAAGTTGCATTTCTGTAGCACGCATACTCTGGCCGAAATTCGCATGTAGTTATGATGTCTCCGGCTTCGCTTGCTTCAGCACAAATCTGTCCACTGCATCCGGTCACAGCACATCCCCCGCGCACAACATTTCCATTCGATGGATTTGGAACTTCCACAGCAATATTCTCCACAAACAACTTCCCTCCTTCTGTACGACACTGCCGAGGATGCGATTCCATTACGGGATTTCCTGCCGCTGCACACTCCTCAAAAGAGGTGATAGTAGAATCCTTGATTGCCCCCACTTCGAGCCAATCAAAAACCGCCACACCCACACCAATGAGCGCTATAGCGATAATTCCTAAAATAAGTCCTTTCATATATAAAGTATAACATTTCTACGTGTTGTGGAGACGTGCGAATATTGGCATTATTACAAGATGAATAATTCAAAAAAGATACACGAAATACTTTCGTTTTGGTTTGAGGAGACAACGCCAAAACAACACTTCGCAAAAGACGATGCGTTCGACACGGAGGTTAAGACTAGATTCGAAGAAACTTACTGGGATATTATGAATGGAAAAACTATTGACTGGAGGGAATCTCCAGAAGGCCGTCTAGCCGAAATTATTGTATTGGATCAGTTTGCCCGAAATATGTTTCGAGACACACCTCAAAGTTTCGCGGCGGATGACTTAGCCCTTCAGTTAGCGGACGAGGCGCTATCTGTTGGCGCAGACCAAGAAGTACCAAAAGAAATGCGCGTCTTTTTCTACATGCCTTTTATGCATAGTGAGTCAGAAGAAGTGCACAAAAAAGCTTTAAAAATATTTGAGGACTACGGAAATGCTGAAAACTTGAAGTACGAATTAATGCACAAAAAGATTATCGATAGATTCGGGCGCTATCCGCACCGAAACAAAACCCTTGAACGTGAATCAACTCCCGAAGAGATAGATTTCTTGAAAGAACACTCGGGGTTTTAAGTTTAACTACCGCATTTTGTCGACCACAAAATAGTGTGGTCCTGTTCCTATATAGGTATATGATTGAAATATGTCCATGCAAACACTTCTCCTTTCTATCGCGGTTCTTTTAGGACTATTTGGTCTGAGTGTATATTCTGTAATGCCTGAGATTCCCCAAGATGAAATAGCATGTACTGCTGAAGCGAAGATATGCCCAGATGGTTCAGCGGTCGGGCGCACGGAACCTAATTGCGAATTCACACAATGCCCAGTGCCCAACAAAGATAACGATACAATTCTCCACTATGATTCAGGCGTGAGAGGTGTCGTCCTACTAGGGCCTACGTGCCCTGTAATGAGAAACCCACCCGACCCAGACTGTAATGACAAGCCATATCAAACGGATATAACTATAGCGCACGAGAATTCGCCGCTACAGGTTTTTGTAAGCACACAAAGCGATTCGAAGGGCTTGTTCGAGGTCGATCTCCCACCAGGAGCGTACATTATCTACGCGCGCGGTGAAATGACACTACCGAGCTGTTCGCAAACGCCCGCAATGGTTGAGACTGGCAATTACACGCAAGTTACCGTCGCGTGCGACACGGGCATTCGCTAAGAGCAAATAAACATATGAAGAATCTTTTTTATCTAGCTTTTATTTTCAGTGGAGTCCTAGTCACTGGCATTTTTGTAACAAACGCACTCATTTATTTTTCTTCAAAGCCACATATTTATGCGAGTGCAGAGGAGGCCCCTGAGGCGCAGACCGTTCTTGTTCCCGGAGCTGCTGTTTCGCCAGAAGGAGAACTTTCCCCCATCTTCATTGATCGCTTAGAAATGGGCATTTCTTTATACAAAATGGAAAAGGTGGAAAAGATCCTCGTATCCGGAGACAACAGCACCGACATACAAAATGAAGTGAATCCTGCACGTCTGTATCTCATTGAAAGAGGCGTCCCAGACGAAGATATATTTCTCGACCACGCTGGGTTCGACACCTACAGCAGCATGTATCGAGCTCGCGATGTATTCGGAGTCTCCGCTATTTTAGTAAGCACTCAATCATTCCACCTGCCTCGATCTGTATTTATCGCGCGTAGGCTTGGGCTAGAGGCCTCTGGTGTGAACGCAGACGTTGGCCACATGCTTTTCCGAAATTATATTCGAGAAGTTCTGGCTAATGAGAAAGCACTGCTCAACCTTATTTTAAAAAGAGAGCCTAAATTTTTAGGAGATCCGGTACCTGTTGAAGAAGATGGTAGGGATTATTTATGATCTAAGAGGACTCGTCCTGACAGTCACTAACTGACTTACGTAGATACTTCGAAAACTATGTGGTAGGTTTTGCTTAGATTCATCATCAGTAAGGAGATCAACATGAACACCCCGCCAAGCCGCATCGCGGTGTGGAAATTCAACCCAAATCACGAAACCCCCGTCCGTTTTCTGCCAGAGGTAATGGAGACGGAAGAGTGGTACGGTTCTAATAAGTGCGAGAGTAAGGCGAACCTGATTGCTGCCCTCCGGACTGAGGCTGACCGTCTCGAAAAAGAACCGGATTTCAAGTTCACACATAAGGACCTCGAACGCCTTCCGTTTGTTGGATCCACTGTCTGGGCCGTGAAAGAATGGCCTGATGACAGGCGGGAGGTTCTTCCTGTAGAAGTGACCGAATACATGATTGAGGGAGGAGAACTTTTTGTCGTGATTGGATTCTATTACAAACACCACACCCAGGTGTTCAGGGAGAAGCGAGACGCCGAAGAGTTTATGAAAACGGGCACACCTTCAATCTCTCGCCCGGGCGACGAGATCGACGCCTAACAACCACCTACGGAGAAGTCTGCCGTCAGGTGGTCTTCTTTTTTTAGATGCATCAAATTTGGTGGACCTGAGAGGACTCGGTCACAAGTTACTAAGCATACTTGTTCGCTTCGCTCCAATTCTGCTAAGTACTCGCGACCCCGCCTCGGCTCTCTCTTTCTTCGCTTCGCTCCGAAATTCATATGAGCCTGCGGCCTTCGAGCCCTCTCAAGCCCTATAAAATACAACAACCGCAAAGCTGTCGCTTTACGGTTGGTATTTTGTGGACCTGAGAGGACTCGAACCCCCTACCTCCTCAGTGCAAATGAGGCGCTCTACCAGGTGAGCTACAGGCCCAAACGAGAAGCTGAGCATGCTTGCGACAGCAAGAATTTGTTTTAGAAAAAATCTTGAAAGCTCGCTTTCAAAGATTTTTGAGAAAACAAATTAGTTGATGCGAAGCGATATTTACTTCGAATGAAGGGTCTGTATCAATTGCAAATTTATACCTTTGCTGATACGGCCCCAACGCAACAATAATACTGAAAAATGGGCCAAAATCAATATCCTCTCCTTGCTTGAGCAATGGCGTGCTCGATAAACTCCGGAACCGACGAGCCAACTCCTTCAAGCATCACTGGAAACGGAGCTCCTTGATATAGTCCCGGAAGAGCATCTACTTCAAGCACGTACACTCCACGAGGCGTTGAAATAAAATCTACAGAAGAATACCCAGAGAGGCCGAGAGCTTGATGCGCCTTCTGAGCAATCTCTGTGGCCTGTTCTTTATGTTCGGAAGAAAGCGAAGGTGTAGGGCATGTCATGTTAAGCATTCCTTCTCGCCACGCGCGCCCTGTAATACATACTCCTTCGTCTGTGCACATCACCTCCGCAGGAGACAGAGCATACACATCAATATCTCTAAAATTATCAATCACACCGACTGATATTTCTTTCCCTTGCACAAATTCTTCAACCACCACCATTTCGTGGTCATCGAGTACATCACCGAGTGCATCTGGTAATTCAGGCAAGGAGCTAACAAAACGAACTCCACTTGAAAAAGAACCCGAGACCGGCTTCACAACATAAGGCGGCCCAAAAGTATTGAAGACGAGACGCGCAAGATCCGCAGTGGTCAAATCCTCAACTGCAGAAAAACTAACAGAGCGAGGCATGCGAATCCCTTCTTTTTGAAGCAGCTGCCGCGTGGTTATTTTATTAAGCGAATTACGGAGCCCGTGAGGCCGTCCGCCTGTATACGGCACTCCCGCGCGCTCAAGTATTCTCACCACCTTCCCATCTTCTCCGGTATTGCCGTGAAGTGCATTGAAAACCACATCAATCCCCTGCAGTGCTCTCACAGGATCCATCGAGCGGCCTTGAACATTCCAAGCACCACTTTTATCTATAAGAATATCGCGAATAGCGTACGCGTCTTCAGGAAGCGCCTGCATTACCGCGCTTCCCGTTTTGAGTGATAAATCGTATTCAGAGGAAGCTCCTCCTCGCAGTACGCCGACAATTGTTCGCGTCATGCACATAGTATACACGGACGCGCTTTTCAAGAGAATTGTTTATGCAATTTTATCGCGTTTTTTCCTATGCAAACCAATTGAAAAACGATGCGCCTCACCGTTTGCGAGCAGTATGGGTGTTTCTCTGATGGTGATTATGTGTTTGTCTCCAACAATCCCTTTTGGTTTGTGTCTTTCGTCTTTCACAACTGCCACTACAGGGATTTGTACTCCGTGCTCTTGCAATACCTTTTCGGCAATATTGATTTGTGCCTTCCCGCCATCAACCACAATAAGGCGCGGGTACTGCCACTCAGAATGCCCAAGGCGCCGCTCCAATACCTCTTTCAGCGCCGCCACATCATTGTTGGTTACTGATTTAATAGTAAAGGTTCTGTATTCTTTTTTGTCTATTTTTCCATCTATCACAACCGTCATTACTCCTACTGGATTTGTGCCACTTGTATGTGCCACATCATATGCTTCAATTCGAAACTCTCTTCCATTCCCACCACCTCCTGAATACCTATACGGATCGTTTATGAGCGCCACGTCTCGAATATGCTCTAGAGAGTAAACCTGCCTCTTCAGTTCAGCCGCTTTTTCAAACTTCTCTTTACGCGCCAAGACTTCCATCTCTTTTGTAAGTGTTTTAAGTAACTGTGTTTTCTTTCCCGAAAACAACAACGCAATATTGCGCACCGTGCGCGCATATTCAGCCTTGCTAACTTCTCCATTGCACACACCCGGGCATAATCCTATTTGCGCATTGAAGCATAGCTTACCATCGCTGCTTGAGCATTTGTCGCGATACGGAAATATCTTGCGGACGATTTTCAAAGCTATTTTAAGAGCCCCGCCCTCTGGAAATGGGCCAAATAGATGCTTAATATCTTTTTCATCCCACTCCTGAAACAATTCTCTACCACGTACCAAAAGTATGCGCGGAAAATCTTCCTTAGTGATTACTAGATAATTAAAGCTTTTATTATCCTTGTCGCGCACGTTATACGGCGGCTGATGTTTTTTTATCATCTGCGCCTCAAAGATGAGAGCCTCGAGTACAGAATCTGTTTCTTCATGGGTGAGAGTCTTCGCCTTTTCAACCATGGTGACTATCCGCCCTCCGCGAGTAGCTACAAGATCGTTTGCAAAATACGAACGAACGCGATCTCTAAGAGAAGTTGCCTTTCCCACATACAAAACTTCCCTTTTCGGGCCACGAAATACATACACTCCCGGCGTATCTGGGAGTTTTAATTTTTGAACGTCTTCCCGCTGCATGGCGCTACTATAGCAAAAAGAAGGAGCCGCGGCTTCGCCGCGGCAAACTCACACCCCTCTGAAAACTTGTAGGTACACTTCGAACACAACGTTTGGGAGGATCTCGTTGTCCTCATATTCTTGCACTTGGCGCACAATCATAGCCAGTGTCCGTCCCCCAAGCTTATTTCCATCTTGAAGCCACATGTGGCATCCGGCAATTATCAGGCGAATATTTGCTGTTCCGAAAAAATCTTTCGCCAAAGCTTCGAGCACTTCTTTGTGCTTTAGCACAGTTCCTCCGTAAAACGTGTTTGTTCTTGTTCGACTCCGTGTGGCATGGTGAGCAACCGGCGGTTTTTCTCTCAATGTCCACTGTGTGATTCTTGCATTTACTCCTTCAATTCTTTGCAGAAATTCCTGCCTGCACGGAGTGCGCTCAATTCGCACAAGGTCACCAGTTTCAGGGTCGAAGCCATCATGAACTTCAAACACCCTAATCGCTTTAATTGGCTTCATTTTCGGCCTCTCAGATAAACTTAGGAGATATTCTCTAGACTCTTATGGTAACTCTCCCTACTCCGATGGCAAAATAAATTGTGTGTATAAAAACCTTTATTTGCGGGCTAATACACCCTTTAGTGCCCGGGCAAGATATTTTCCTGTATGCGTCTTGCTCTGAGCCACCTGTTCGGGCGTTCCCTTAGCAACTATCGTTCCTCCATCTACTCCCCCATCTGGTCCGACATCGATTATGTAATCTGCATTTTTAATCAGATCCAGATTGTGTTCAATTACCACCACCGTATTTCCTCTGTCTACTAATTTTTGCAAAATTTCAATAAGTTTCCGGACGTCTTCGTAGTGAAGTCCTACCGTTGGCTCATCGAGTAAATAAATCGTTTTTGTTTGCATTGGTCGATACAACTCCGAAGCAATTTTTACGCGCTGAGCTTCTCCACCTGAAAGTGTCGTCGCGGGTTGTCCAAGTTCCAAATACCCAAGACCCACTTCATTTAAAGTGTTTAGCCGATCCGAAATTGCCGGAATATCTTCAAAAAATGCTGCGGCTTCTTCCATCGTCATCGAAAGCACTTCATGTATATTTTTCTTTTTGTACTTCACCTCAAGGGTTTCTTTCATAAAGCGCTTACCTGCACACACGTCGCAGGTCACATACACGGTTGGCAAGAAGTGCATTTCTACAGCCACGTACCCATTACCCTGACACGCTTCGCATCGTCCCCCCTTAACGTTAAAGCTGAACCTTCCACTCTTCCATCCGCGCGCCCGCGCCTCTTCTGTCATCGCAAACAAATCGCGTATATGAGTGAAAGCACCCGTATAGGTTGCTGGGTTTGACCGAGGTGTACGTCCAATCGGAGATTGATCAATAAGCACTTCACGACTGAGATACTCTGACCCCTCAAAAGATGCTGCGTTAAAAGTTTTCGCGCTGCGCCACCTGCGATCAAAGCGTGCTCGCAAGTTCTGATACAAAATCTCATACATGAGCGTAGACTTACCTGAGCCGGACACTCCCGTAATTGCTACAAGCTTCCCAAGTGGAAGATCTAAACTTAGATTTTTGATATTAAATCTTTTACCTCCACGAACTTTTAGCTTTCCCTTATCACTCGTGCGACGCTCCTTCGGGATAGGAATTTCTTCTTCTCCGCGAAGATACGCGAGAGTCTTTGATTTACTTGGATTTGTTTTCGCTTTCAAAAGTTTGTCGAGCCAACCTGAGACAATTATTTCACCACCGTGCACGCCAGCGGCCGGACCAATGTCTACAATGTAATCCGCTGCGAAAATAGTGTCTTCGTCGTGTTCAACTACAATTATGGTGTTTCCAAGATCACGAAGTGCCGTAAGTGTTTTTATCAAGCGGTCATTGTCTCTCTGGTGCAATCCAATAGTTGGCTCATCGAGTACGTAAAGAGCTCCGACAAGCCCTGACCCAAGCTGGCTCGCCAAGCGAATTCGCTGAGCTTCACCACCACTTAGAGTATTGGCTCGTCTATCGAGCGTTAGGTACCCAATTCCCACATTCTCCATAAATTCTAAACGACTGGTGATTTCTTTAAGTACAGCATTGGAAATTTCTTTTTCTTTTTTGGAAAGCTCTAGCTCAAGGAAAAAATTAATGGCATCGTAAATTGAAAGTGAGGTTATATCCACTACGTTTTTCCCTGTCTTGGCATCTCCGCCAAGAAATACGTGGAGGGCTTCCTTGCGCAATCGCGCGCCGCCGCAGAGTTCACACACTTCATCACCAAAAAAGTGCTTAGTGCCAAGGCCTTTACACTCTTCACATGCTCCATACGGTGAGTTAAAGCTGAACAAACGCGGCTCAACTTCTGGGAAAGAAAACCCATCATAAGGACACATGAATTTCGCCGAGACTACTTTCTCATCTCCGTCAGGTCCGACAATTTTTATAAGACCTTCCGACTCATCAAGCGCTCTCTCTATTGCTTCTCCCAAGCGCTCGTCCGTTCCCTTTTTGTCCTCTTCAAATTCTGAGAGAAAAATTTCATCAACAACAATATCAATATCGTGCTTCTTCGTTTTTGTGAGCTCAATACGCTCGCGTAGATTATGCTCCTTCCCATCTATAATGGCTTTTTCATAGCCCTTGCCGAGCATGTCGTAAAGCATTTGGTAATACTCGCCCTTACGCCCAACTACAACGGGTGAAAGAATTCTTACTTTTGCCTTGTCAATAGCGACACCCATTACCTTACTTCCTTTCGCACCCTTGCGCGCCTCTTTCACTGTAGTCAAAATGCGATCCATTATTTCCTCGTTGGAAAGTTTCTTGATAGGGCGATCACATTCCAAACAATGCGGAGTGCCCACGCGCGCATACAACACACGTAGATAATCATAAATTTCTGTAATGGTTGCCACTGTAGAGCGCGGATTATTTGATCTACTTTTTTGATCAATTGAAATAGCTGGCGAAAGTCCAGAAATTTCTTCCACATCCGGCTTTTGCATCTGCCGCAAAAATTGCCGCGCATAGGCAGAAAGCGATTCCACATATTTACGTTGCCCTTCAGCGAAAATAGTATCGAACGCGAGAGATGATTTACCCGATCCTGAAAGCCCAGTAAACACAATCATTTTATTGCGCGGCATTTCAACACTCACATTTTTCAAATTGTGAGTTTTTGCACCTTTTACGATGATTTTATCTTCCATACAAGTTCCAGACCCCCGTATGGAGACAGGGGTTAGCTAGGAGACTATACCACAGAGAACCCCCTTTTTGGAGATTACCTATTTCTTTGATATACCTATACGCAGTCAAACAAAGGGGTGTATGCCATGAATAAAAACTCTGACCCATTCACTGTCGCTTTTGCTGGGATGGAAAAAATCCGCCACACGATATGGCGGTATCTCCCATATGCGCTTATGGGCGTCTCAATTATGATCTTCGTCCATTTAGTTGGTCAACTAGACGCGGTTTCTAACAACAAAATTGACCAATTCACTAAAAACTGCGAGCAATGAAGGGAGATCTCCCGATGATTACGTTTTACTTAGGTGTGGCGGCCATTGCGTCAGTATTCTATATTCTCAACAGGATGAAATCTCGGGCCAACACTGACACGCAAGAACTGAGCGCTGTATTGATTGTGTTCGGAATTATCGTACCCGTACTCAGTGCCGTTCTCATTTGGCAACAATAAATGGTCATGTTTTTAGCGCCCCTCTCCATGAGGGGCGTCCACTTTTACTTTTCAACAGCTATGTATATCTGAAAGTTCTTGCAGTGCGTATAGTTAAATCATTATTCTTACTTTTTCGCCTATGCTTACTCACCGATGGTACATGATTATTAGTGGAACCCTGTTTCTCTTAGTAGGACTCTTACACGCGACGCGCGCCTACAATGAATGGGAAATGTTTATCGACGTGCTTATAGTACCCACTTGGCTTTCATGGGTTGCAGCCGCCTGCCTTCTATTTCTTTCATACAGCGCCTTCGTCGCTCTAAAGAAAAGATAGTTACTTACTTTTCGTCTCCAACTCTTTAAGCTCATCACGCAATAGAGCCGCGGTTTCGAAGTCCAAATTTTCCGCAGCCTTTTTCATTTGAGCGCGTTTGTCTTTGATTATTCTTTTTATATCCCCGCCATAGGCAGCCACATCCAATTCCGCTAGTCGTGTCACCGCCCTCTTGCGCACCTTTTCGAGATCTCCTGTTATATCTTTAATTTTCGAACGAATAGTCTCTGGAGTTATGTTGTGTTTTTTGTTGTACGCAATTTGAATGGCCCTTCTGCGCTCAGTTTCGTCCATGGCCCGCTGCATGGACCCGGTTATGCCATCGGCATAAAGGATCACACGTCCTGCTGAGTTACGTGCCGCTCGCCCCATTGTTTGAATAAGCGACACTTCAGAGCGCAAAAAGCCTTCTTTGTCAGCATCTAAAATACACACAAGCTCAACCTCAGGCATATCTAGGCCCTCGCGAAGCAGGTTCACACCCACCAACACATCGAATACACCCCTACGAAATTCAGTAATAATTTCAATTCGCTCTATAGTTTTTATATCGCTGTGAATATATTTCGCCTTCACTCCTTTTTCTTTGAGAAATTCTGATAAATCTTCCGCCATCTTTTTAGTGAGCACGGTTACCAAAGTGCGCGCGTCGCGCTTAGTAACTTTTTCTGCTTCAGAAATAAAATCTTGTACTTGCCCAGGATAGTTGCTTGTACCAATTACTCCACGAATGGTTATCTCGGGATCAATAAGACCTGTGGGGCGAATTATTTGCTCCACCGGCTTCCCGCTTCTCTCAAGCTCATACAAGCCTGGAGTAGCTGATGTATAAAGTACCTGCCCAACGCGTTCCTCAAATTCGCTAAACATAAGGGGACGATTATCCACTGCACTCGGTAAGCGAAAACCATGCTCGACTAGTGTATTTTTGCGTGAACGATCTCCAGCATACATAGCGCCGATTTGCGGTACGGTCACATGTGATTCATCAATCACGGTTAGAAAATCTGGCTTACCATTTTTTCGCGGAAAATACGAAAGCAGAGTATGCGGCGGCTCTCCTGACTTTCGCCTATCAAAGTGCCGCGAGTAATTCTCAATACCGTTGCAATAACCAAACTCTTTTATTAAAGCTATATCTTGTCTGGTGCGTCGCTTTATACGATCCGCCTCTAACAACTTCCCTTCTTTTTCGAATTTCTTTAATTGGGCATCTAGTTCTACCTGAATATCTGAAACAGCATCTGCAGTTACGTCCTCAGGAGTCACATAATGCTTTGCTGGAAAAAGAAACATGGAATCGCGAAACCCCTCTTCAGCGCGCGAAATTGCATCTAGTACAATAATTTTTGCGATTCCTCCCCCTACAAATTGAATGCGATACATGACTCTCTCGTTTGCCGGCATTACCTCCACAGCATTTCCAAGAGCACGAAAGGTCCCCGGAGAAAGATCCGCCGTTGTGCGCTCGAAATACATTTTTATAAGCTTGCGTGTAAACTCCGCGCGCGTAACCTTATCTCCAACAGTAACTTTCAAATTAACTTTTTGATATTCCTCTGGAGACCCGAGGCCATAAATACATGACACCGATGCAACTACAATTGTGTCAGAGCGTGTTAAAAGCGACTGGGTAGCAGCATGACGGAGGCGCTCAATGTCTTCATTAACCATTGCCTCTTTTTCAATATAAGTATCCGAAATTGGCATGTATGCCTCCGGCTGATAGTAGTCATAGTAAGAAACAAAATAGTGAACGGCGCTCTCGGGGAAAAATTCCCTGTACTCAGCAGCGAGTTGCGCAGCGAGTGTTTTATTATGAGCTATCACTAGAGTTGGTTTCCCTATATTTGCGATAACGTTCGCCATCGTAAATGTCTTTCCGGAACCCGTGACTCCCAAAAGCGTTTGGTGCTCTTTACTTGCAAGTACCCCATCCGTGAGAGTTTTGATGGCTTGAGGTTGATCCCCAGCTGGGTTGTATAAATTATGTAATTTAAATGTATTCACGGTTGCTATGTACTTATACAGACAAACTCTACCTGCGCTTTGCATTCAACACAATATAGGTTCTCCGGAGCAGAGCTCCGGAGAACCTATATTAGCTCCTCAGCTCAAAAACGCTCGAGTTATCACTCGGCGTTTTGCTCGCCCTACGTCGCCAATTAACTGCAAAAAGAAAAGCCCCAACTAGTGGGGTCTCTCTTTTGTTTTAATTCTCTATCCCTTGTTGTCTACAACCGCCAAAAGCTCTACTTCAAAAAGAAGTGTTGAGTTTGGTGGAATAGCTCCAAGATCACGCTCTCCATATGCTAGCTCTGGAGGAATAACGAGCTTGCGCACACCACCGACTTTCATGCCAGTAATACCGAGTTCCCATCCTTGAATCACCTGTCCTGCTCCAATGGTGAATACAAACGGCTCTCCGCGGTCGCGTGAACTATCAAATTTCACACCACTTTGAAGAGTTCCTACATAGTGAACCGATACTGTGCTTCCATTTTGCGCCTCTGCTCCATCTCCTGTTTTTACATCTTCCACAATAAGTTCTGAGGAAAGTTCAGTGCCTTCTGTAGCATTTGCTGCAGCAGCACCCTGACTGTCCGAATTAGCTTGGCGAGTGACAAATACCCACGCCACAATGAGTAATACGACCAGTACACCGAGTGTAACCCACAGTGCTGTTTTCTCCTTATTTCCGCTTCCTTCCATATTCGTTCACAAAATTAAATGATTAGTGAGCTAATTGTACACAATTTTTACTCTTTTCCAAATTTATCCCTTTCAGGCTTCAAACACCAAAAAGTGCTATGGGCGCTTTTGTCTCATCTTTTTTACCAATTTAATTCCTTGGTTTTTTACTTTACCCTCCATACGAGATGCATTCCTATGTGGCGGGAGTTTACCGCTCATACCTTCTTTGTTCATGTCATTGTGTCCTCCTCCTTTCATAACACTATTATACAGCTATTTGATGAGTACGCATACATTGCGCTTGCCTCGCTTAAGGATCGCCATAGGTGCGTTTTGAAAATCTTCTTGCATAATATCTCTGGCACCATCAGTCACTTTCGCTCCATTTAATGTTATTGCACCCTGAACAATGTGTTGCTTTGCTTCAGTCTTTGACTGAGACAAACCGGAGCGAACTAACACATCAACCAGAAGTTCCCCTATTCGAATCTCGCAAGTTGGTGCAGAGTTCATCAACAATCCTCTCGAGTCTTCGGACAGATCTTCGAGCGCCGTCGTCCCGAAAAGAACTCCTGAGACATCACTGATTGACTCTGATATTTTTGCACCATGTACCAGTTCAGTGACTGCCCCAGCAAGCAATTTTTGAGCAACTCTTTTACTTGGATCTTTCACGTGCTTTTCTATCGTGTCCTCAATTACTCCAATAGAAAGCGTTGTCATGCGCTTTAGAAACATTTCCACAGAATCATCATCGGTGTTCAACCAAAACTGATAAAAATCAAAGGGAGATGTCTTCCCAGGATCTAACCAAACAGCTCCTCCCTCTGTTTTGCCAAATTTTTTGCCCGTTTTCTTATCTACTAAAAGCGGCGCCGTAAAGCCATACACGGTTTTTCCTGTTTTCTTACGTATAAGCTCTATTCCAGATGCAATGTTTCCCCATTGATCAGATGCACCAATTTGCAGATCGCATCCTTCCTTTTCAAACAAGTGAAGAAAATCGTACGCCTGAAGAATTTGATATGAAAATTCGGTATACGAAATACTTTGTCCCTCGCCTTCCACTCGAGTACGCACCGAGTCCTTACGGAGCATATCGTTCACTGTTAAATATTTTCCAATTTCGCGCAAAAAATCTAGTAATGACTCTTTTGAAAGCCAGTCTGCATTATTAACCATTTTGAAATCAGTGGATTCCAGAATTGACGCAATTTGCTTTTCAACAGCAGACGCATTCTTCTGTATTGTCTCTTCGTCGAGCAGGTTTCGCTCCTCGCTCTTTCCAGAAGGGTCTCCTATCATTCCGGTTCCTCCTCCGACAAGCGATATGACCTTATGTCCATCTTCTATAAACAATTTTAATATTAGAAGATTTTGCAGATGTCCCACATGTAGTGAATCGGCGGTAGGATCAATTCCAAGATAAAGTGTGCGCTTTTTTCCATCGGTGATTTCGGCAAGAGAATCTGCTGAATTTTGGTAGACGTACCCTCTATCTTCTAATGTTGTTGAAAGCTTTCCCATGACATAAAAACTATAGCATATAGAACAACAAAAAAAGGAGCCGCGGGGGGCGCGGCTCCAAAGTTTAGGGAGGCGTCAAACAGAGTGGACAGGAGCCACTCAAAATCCAGACATCTGGATTACGCCTCCTAACCATAACCTCCTCGCTTTGAAGGTCAACCCTGAGCAGGGTGGATAACTTCAGATGGTTCAATCTCTCCAAGAATCCAAATTTTCCACCCTATATACACCATAGTCCATGTAATAACTGCTGAAATTAAACAATAAACACAGATCGCATTAATAAGCGCCAGTTGCACGTATACGAAATATATAGAAAACAATCCCCCGAAAATGGTTAGTACAAAAATCCACTT
>Ga0210057_1000293_pt1 | contig 85408 bp, 176 predicted proteins | sample CryGeyCG2114_010_2_FD_183968 | JGI IMG/M metagenome (GOLD analysis project Ga0210057, IMG submission 183968) | Groundwater microbial communities from aquifer - Crystal Geyser CG10_big_fil_rev_8/21/14_0.10 (SPAdes) (version 2) | ecosystem: Environmental > Aquatic > Deep subsurface > Groundwater ... | reverse complement strand
TCAAGAGCATAAGGCTGTAACTCTTCCCAAGGGAAAATATAAGATTGGAATCGTTAAGGAAGTCGATCCGTTTAGCGAAGAGATTCATAAAGTCAGAGACTAAAAAACAATAGTTGGTGTTGTGGTGTTATAATTCGTTATAACACCACAATTGTTTTAAAATCCGGCGAAATAAAGATAAAAATACTTCTTGACATATCCCATAGATTTAGTAAGATGTATGCATGATAGTAAATGTTCAATAAACAAAGGAGTCATACTATGAAGAAGGTTACGTTTAACTGTAATGAGTCGGCTGTTGCTCTGTATGTGGAAATCCTAACAAAGTTGTCAGAAATTGCATCCAAGGACAAGAACGCTAAGATTCGTATTGGTGGAAGCGAATATGATTTTATCGGTTGCATTGATCAGCCTACCGATATTTCAATCGATGATCGTTTGTACGCAAATTTTAGTCCTTCTGAGCAAAGAGATTTTATGATTTTGAGGGATACTAATATGCCACATTCAACTCCGGTTGCGCCAGTTATTTCAACCCCCGTCAATACTACTGCTAGTTCCCTTCCGACTTTCACTGGTCCGAATGGGTCTGTTGCTGATAATGACGATGACGAAGACGAAGATTACGATGGGACTGCAACAGTTTCAACTCCTTCGGTCATTACTTCCTCAACACTTACCAAAGACGAATTGGGAAGCATTCAAAGTATCATTAATAGCAAAGTACTTCGAAATGAGAAGTTTACAGCATTTGACATTACTAAGGAACTTCGAAGTCAGGGTAAGTCGGTTAAGCATTACTCTGTCAAGGAAGTTGTTCATTCCATATATGAGAATGGAGATATGGGTTCGTATCAGAGAAGTTTGAATGGTGGAATCGGTAATCCTCCCCCGTTTGAATATCATCCATAGAATGTAATATTGGGATATAATGAACTTAGTTATACATCCGCATGATCCAACGACAACTTTTCTTAAATCCATTTACGAAAAAGTGGAAGACAGAACTGTGGCGGATAATGGATATACTCCAGATAAATTGAGAAGATTTATTGCTAAAAGCGATAGAATATTAGCAATGGGGCATGGAAGTAGGAATGGCTTATTCGGAATCAATTTGTTTTCCGTTAATGATCGTTTTTATTCTTTCGCCATAAGCAATAGGGATATAGAGTTGTTAAAAGGCAAAGATCAAAACGTATACATATGGTGTTATGCCGATCAGTTTGTAACAGAAAACGATCTTAAGGGGTTTTATAGTGGCATGTTCATTAGCGAAGTTCATGAGGCTCATTTTTGTGGGCTAAGATCTATAACGAGAAAGATGGTTGAGGAATCGAACAAAGTGTTTTCAGAAGTGGTTGGAGAGCATATTAATCGATCCAAAGAGGACATATATGATAATGTTAGAGAAGCATATGGACAACTGGCAAAAACAAATCCAGTGGCAGCATATAATTTAATGAGGCTTTGTGTGCGATGAACTGTCCAATTTGTAAACGAGAAATGCCAGAAGACTGTCAAGAAGAACACCACCTTATTCCTAGAGCCATTTGCAAGAGACAGAAGTATCAAGGGCTTCCTCAACTTAAAAAAGAAAACAGAACGATTACTATTTGTGTAGACTGTGGTAATCAAATTCATAAATTGTTTACCGAGAAAGAATTGGCAGACCGATATAATACCTTGGAAAAAATAGTGTCTCAACCGTCTATTCAGAATTGGGTAAAATGGATAAGCAAAAAACCGTCTGAGTTCTATATTAATTTTAAGGCGAAAAAAAGACGCTAAATATTGTATAATATATTTGTTCTAGCGTGAGTCATTCGAGCTTGTTAGTAAATCGCTAATCGGCTATTGAATGGAGACAATTAGAACAAGGAGAACAAATATGAGTAACACAGAGTCGTCGTGTGCATCCGATTTAAATAATGAGTTGGACGACATACGCAATCAACAAATTAGACAGATTCGACTTGATAATGAAAAAAAAGAGGGCGAGTTGATTCTAATAAAGAATAGCTACTCCAACGATGCTCTTAGTAAGAAAATGGAAGCGGCCAGAAGAAATATCGAAGTATTGAGCAAAATGTGGACTTTAGTAGCTGGGTCAAAATGTTTTGAAACAAACACAGGAGGTATAGAGAAAATCATTATGTCCAATATTCTGGCTCTATCCGAAATTGAAAAGTTCAAGGTCTAATTTAGTCGCCCTTTCTATGTTCTGAAAAGGATGTGGAAGGGGCTTTTTCTTTTTATTAATTTTCCTCTTGACTTTATCCATTTATAGTATAAGATAGGCGCATAGTAAATGTATTATTAATACCAATAAAGGAGTTCGTTATGTCAGCAAATGTTGAACAAATGTTTTCAGTCCGGCAAATTCCATGGCATAAATTGGGTAAAATTTTGGATAATCCTCCCACCTCTGCTGAAGCGATTAAAGAGGCAGGATTGGATTGGGAAGTAAAGCCAACCGACATTTACTTCCAGACTCAGTTAGACTCTACAAGTGCTATTGTTTACCCTGTCTATAAGCAATTTGAAGGAAAGAAAGCCCTTGTCCGTAGCTCCGATAATACCCCCCTCTCAATCGTTTCTGACCATTACAAACCCCTCCAAAACAAAGACGCCTTCCAATGGTTCGACCCTATTATTCAGGAAGGTAATGCCACTTACGAAACAGCCGGATCTCTTCAGAATGGAAAGAAGATTTGGATTATGGCAAAGCTGAAGGATAATCTTGAAGTGGTTCCGGGAGATGAAGTTCGTCGTTATATCCTCTTGGCTAATGGTCATGATGGAATTACTGGCATTATGATTCAGCCTACCCCAGTTCGAGTTGTTTGCGAGAATACTTTGAGAGCGTCATTGGGAGCGGGTCTCGTTAATACGATTTGGCATCATGGAGACATTAAAGATAAAATGGAAAGAGTTAAGAGGCTTTTGGGACTTGCAGAGAAGGCATTTCAGGATCGTAAAGAGACATATAAGAGGATGGCAAAATTCGGAATGACTCAAGGCGCAGTAAACGAATATATTAACACCGTAGTCCTTGATCCAAACAAAGAGGCTTCGGATAGGGTTAAAGAACATGTTGCACAAGCTAGGGCTAGAATTAATAGGTTGCATGAGAGCGGTTTTGGTTCTCAGATTAAGGGCGTTAGGGGAACGATGTGGGGAGCTTACAATGCAGCAGTTGAGTATGGTGAGTATGATATGCCCCAGAAGGTTCGTGACTTGGGAAATTATCAGTTGTTTGGACTTGGCGCTCAGTTTAAGGAGAGAGCTTTTGATACGGCAATGGAAATGATGGAGGCGTAAATGAAGATTAAACCTGAACATAAGATGTGGCGAACGCTAGTTAGAGTTGCACAGGTGTCAAAGAACGGAGTTTCTCTTATTATACCGGGATGGAGCGTAAAAGAAGAAGTTTATTGTTCTTATCAAGCTATCCCTCCGAACATCTTTAAGGATATGAAGACAGGGAATCGTTATCATGTTGGTTGCAATATTGGTACGGATAAGATAGAAGACCTTTGCTTTGATGGTTGGGAAAATGATAATTTATCTTGATTTTTCTATATTATGGAGGTATTCAAATGATGGATTACGTCAGAGAACTTCCCGACGATGTTGAACTAAGCCCCTATCTCAAGGAGAGATCCAATGGCTACTTGAGGGTTCAGCATTCTGGCAAGAGCTATTACATTCCTCTGACAAAGGAAATGAAGAAGGTGTTCAAGATTAGTCGAAAAAAAGATACACTTATGTTTGGAAAAACAGAAACACAATTTTCTGATATGGTTTCTGTCATTATTGATGCTGTTTATCTCCAAGTCAGGGATACGGTTGGTTCTGAAGTCAAGTCAAGTATCATGGATGAGATAAAGAACAGAATAGATAATTTGCTTGCTCCTAAGTTGGGCAAAGAAATAGATGACAGACTGAATCGGAAATTATTGCCGGGAGAAGAAAATAAATATGAAAACACTTAAGAAGCCATCTAAGAAAACGACAAAGTATCTCGACTATATGGAATGTCGCAACTATCTCAATAAGAAATACAATTGTGATCAGGATAACTACGCCAATTGTAATTATGGGACTGATGGAAAGGCTGATGCTCCATTCCAATGTTTCTGGCATTTTATTTTGGAAGTGTCCAATCTTTCTGACGGTTCATTTTTCTATTCATATTTCTACATGAACAATGACTGGCTGGACATGGCTGAGGAAGAGTGGCAGAAAGAGATTCTCGAACAATACCTTTCTGAATTCGGAGAGGGCAAGGATAGTGAAATAAAGTTTTATGTTGAGTGGTAAGGAGAGTAGCCATGGAAAAGAATCAGAAACAAGAATCGACAAATAATGAGACCCGCAAGCATATCGCCAATGTTGTGAAGTTCGTTAATATTATCGTTCGTCATTTACAGAAGCGAGCTTACGAGCACGATTCTAGTAAGATGGAAACGCCCGAAGTTGAATTATTTACCGAGTATACCGATAAGCTAGCCGGTTGTACTTATGGCTCTGATGAGTATAAGAAATTCCTTGAAGCCCTTAAGCCCGCCCTAGACCATCATTACGCCAACAACCGTCATCATCCAGAGAATTACAAGAATGGGATTGAAGATATGACCTTGGTGGACTTGGTAGAGATGTTTTGTGACTGGCGAGCCGCTTGCGAACGGCACAACGATGGCAATATTTTGAAATCTATTGACATTAACGCCAAGAGGTTCAACATTAACCCTCAGTTGGCGAAGATTCTTCAGAATACAGCAGAGTTGTTTGACCACGAGGATTGATTATGAAATGCCTAGTCAAAGAGCAAGTAAGAATGCCTGACAAAAAGCGAGGAGAGAAATTCGTTTTTATTGGTCAGACCGTCTATGATGTCAATGTTAGTCCTAGAACCGTAGATGATGTTCAAACGGCAACTTTGAAAGTAGATAGAATAGTTGTGGACATATTCGACGTATCTTCACTTCAAGTCAAGGGTAAATATTTCGAATTTCATGGCTATATTAAGAGGTACGATTCGTTCCTTAAAAAGAAAACAGCTTACCCCCTACGATTAAGGTGTTATCCAAAATGAAGAAACCAAAATTTGACGTAGGTAAACCTATCATAAAATTTACTTGCGATTGGGCAGTTTATCCCGTAAGATCGGATTCGTCTATATGTTATACAACGGACAATGGAAGGGCTGAACTGATAGCCGATGCCCCGAATAAGTATAAAGACTGGAAGAAGTGGGTGAAAAATGAAATTCAGAGTAAAACAGTGGGAAAAAAAGTGGAACGGTAGAAAATACAAGGATGTCTTTAATGATATTGGTGTTTTCGATGTTCAAATGGGTGGTAGCGGCGATGGTAAATTTGCTACGCTTAAGAGGGGCAATAAAACACTAACCATAACCGGAACATTTGTTTTTGAAGTAGAAGAAAAATATCTGAATTTTAACGGCTTCATTCAAGAAGATGAGTTACGCTACGTTCAATATAGGTGTTACAATGATTGACGTTGTAAAAAAGAGTAAGTTTCTTAGTTTAATCCTTAGACACAAGCCAGAGGAAATAGATATATTTTTAGATGAGCAAGGATGGGCTACGGTTGTGGATCTTTGTAGGTTTGCCGGCTTTACTAAAGAAGGGCTAGAAGAAGTCGTAGCTACCAATAACAAGAAGCGTTTTGAGTACAATGAGAATAAGACTAAGATTCGTGCTTGTCAAGGGCATTCTATTCCTATTGACTTAAACCTTGATCCTGTTACTCCCCCGCCCTTCTTGTATCATGGGACTGCGACTAGGTTTTTGGATTCTATTAAAAAAGAAGGGTTAAAGGCTGGCAGTAGAATGTATGTTCACCTTTCTAACGACAATGAGACGGCAGAAGTGGTTGGGGCGAGACATGGACGCCCATTTGTTATTGTTGTGGATAGTTTTGCAATGCATAAGGACGGCTATAAATTCTATTTGTCAACGAACAAGGTGTGGTTGACTAAAGAAGTGCCTGCGAAATACCTTCAAATTAAATATTGATTTTATAAAACAATATACTATGATAGATATTGAATAACGAAGTAAATCATTATGGCAAATATTAGACATGTAGTGGTTGTAAGAAGAGACCTTCAATTGTCACCGGGTCTATTGGCGGCTCAGGTTGCTCATATCAGTGATTCCTTTATCAGAGGGGAAATATTGAAGGCGCATATCATGAATGGTAAAGGCAAAGTTGATAAGCCTAATTTTACCCCTAACGAATTGAGTTGGTTTAGAGATCCATATATTTCGGTGCTGGCTGTTAATTGCTATGAAGATTTGGAAAAATTAATGGATCATGCTAGAAGCGAGAATTTATCAGTCATTAAATGGGTTGACCTTGTTCCTTCTCCTACTTTTCCGGACAGGTCCATAAAGGCGTTGGTTGGTATTTCTATTGGCCCAGACGATTTCGACAAGATTAAGATTGTAACGGGTTCACTTCCACTATACTAAAAGGAGAATAGTCATGGCATCAAAAATTAAGAAAGCAACGTTCGAAGAATTGCAAGAAACCCTTTCTGTAATGGGAAGGCATGTTGATGAGACATTTGAAACCTACAAAACCAAAATGAAAGGGAAGAAAATTTGGGATGGGTTTGGGAGCTACAAAGAGTTTCTTCTTCATGTCGAATCAGAATCGGTAAAACTGGCTTCTTCTGAATTGGGACTAAGCGATACGGCAGTTAGAGACAGATGGCACATCCTTACTATGCCTTTTCCAGTTTATTCTTCCATAGAAGATGATTCTATTACTATGTCAAAGGCTAAATATATGACGGCTATAAGTTGGGATTTTGATGACACCCAAGATATAGCTGAATGTGATAAGATTGTTACGGAGATAAAAAGGGGTATTTCGTCTGAAGAAATTAAATCTTTGGTGAAGGAATCTATGAAGGTTGTATGGCACCCTAAGCATGTCATGTTAGAACGTTTGGCGGCTCAACATGGAATAACTGATAAGACAATATGTTAATATTTTAGTGACTAACCGACAGAAGGTAACTAATGAAAACTTGGTACAGAGCAGTTTGTGATGAGCATAAAGAAATGTGTCATGTTTTAGTAAGTAACCCTTCATGCGGAGCACATTACTTAAATAAGCATGACAAAGAAATTCAGAAATGGCTTATGGATCATTCTAACTGTGAATTGAGATTGGTACATAGGGATGAAGATTTAGAACCAATCTTAGGTATTTATGAAGATTTTCCAATTTAGAGACAAAACGACAGAAGGTAACTAAAAGGAGAAGTAAATGAATAAGTATGCAGTTGGTATTGAGCTAGAGGATATAGTTGGTAAGAAATGGGGACAATTAGAAAAAGGGTTAAATGAGCTTCTAAAGACAAGTGGTGTCAATGGGAGGTTAGAGATTAAGAGTCAAGCCCATTTAGCAAATCAGAAACCAGTAATTTCTTTTGAGTTAGAATTGCGAGATAGTTAATTTTAGAGACAAACCGACAGAAGGTAACTAAATGAAAGTTAAATACACACATATTCAATTTGTAAATAAAGATGGATGGAATAAAGCTAAAGAAGTGGACAAAGTGTTTTGGCTTGCTGTTATCCCTCCTGAATGCGATCACTCAAAAAGCCAAATGTTTCATGGTATCAATATAGGGATTTCCATACCTCATCATAATAAAAACGACGAAAAACAATTCTATGACGAACTATTTGGGAAAACAGTATTTAAGAAAAAGGGGTTCGTAGAAATCAATTTGATGGGATTAGATGGAGAAAATATTCCTGTTATAGTTGGAGAGGCTAATGGGTATGAAGAAGATATGGGAACATCATGTTTGTTCGGATATATCAACCCCTTAGTTGTAGCGGGAGATGAAAGACTTCATTATCCACATTTTGGAAGCATAGCTAAAGAATTATCATTTAGAGGCGATTCGACAGAAGGTAACTAAAAATTATGAGCGATAAAGATAAAGCAATAATTCTTCTTAAGAAATTTGTAGATAAAGGGTGTAAGAAAAACCATCCAAGCGGATATTATAAAGAGTGTAGGTATTGTCTTGGTGCTGTTGAATCTGTCCAAGACCATTATGAAGATTGCCTATGGGTTGAAGCAAAAAACTTTCTTTCTAATTAGAGACTTAACGACAGAAGGTAACAAAAAGTAACAAAAAATGGAGTAAATATCCTAGAGTTTTTAGAGTTACAGATAAAAATAAAGATGGCACTTGTTATTCTTGGCATGACCATTTTGATATAATTTGGGATGATGGCGAATACTTGAAGACAACAGAACTTAGTCTTTATGGAATTAAAAAGTTAAAATGAACAACCAAACAGAAAAAGATTGGGATCGAATACTAGTTTCTTTGGGAAAAGGTAAAATAAAATTGTATCATGGCACTTCTAAAGAGAATTGGGAAAAGATAAAACAAGAAGGAGTTTTATGGGGGGTTCGTTTTCTATATCATTTAGATAGAGCGAAACATGGACGGAAACCACTTCACGAAATACCTAAGAGATTTAGAATGACATATTTTTCAGAAAACATAAAATCAGCATGGAGTCATGGAGAGTATGGTAATGGAGTTGTTTTGGAAATTAATTATGAGCCTACAGGGAAAAAGAGCATCGACTACAAAACTCCCAACGCATATATAATCAAAGTACCCATTCCGCTAGAGCAAATAATAGTTCATGAGAAAGAAAATTTTACTGACAAACCGACAGAAGGTAACTAAAAGGAGAAGTAAAATGGCAGAAAAGAAAATATTTAAGTAGTAGTAAATCATGTTCAGTAGAAAAGAGATAGCTTCCATAGAAAAAATGACACCAACCGTCGCATAAGTTCAAAGGAATAAGTTAATGAAGGCAAAAAAGAGTCAGCTTGAAAAGAATGTGGAAAAACTAATTAAGGTTATGAATGTTGAGGAAACCTATAGGGGCGTTTTGGTCTACGTTATTAATAAATCTTTCTCAAATGCACATTCGGTAGCCGACAAAGTTATAAAAATATTATTGACTCCTAGTAATTTAGATCTAATATCTGATCTTACGAAAAAGAGTTACATGGAACACTATAGCCCCAAAGAAATATCTTGCATGTTGAAATTCTACGGATCTAAAACTGGACAAACTATTATTACTAAGTCGGTTGCCCTAACCACAAAATTATCTGAATCAATGCGGAAATTAACCGATTCTATGTTGCAATCGTCAAAAGATGAGATAATGGACATAGTGGATCAACAAATAAAGCAAGACAATAAAACTTTGAATGAGCCTATTGATAACAATATTATTAATGAAGAAGTAGATAGTGTTATTGTAACCAGATATAATTTCGCCAACAAATACATTAAAGACAAGGGGTGGGATTCTAACCAACTGACTAATGATCAAATATTAGAGATAAGAAGTCAAGATGGGTGGATAAAAGCTGGCAAGGAGTAAATCGGCGTGAAGAAAACGAATACAAATAATACGACTCCCGACAAAATGACATCTATATTTACCGTTCATGGAATGAGTAGCATTTCTTTTTACGACGAAAAACTTGATATTCGTAAAAGAAAAAAACTTCTTAAAGAAAGCTATCGCAGAACTTTTGGGTGGTATTCTAAATTGAAAGACGCAAAAAGGACTGTCAAAATTAACAGAGGAGATCTTTACGAATGCTCCTATAAATATATAGTGATTGAAGAATTTCCAGAAGGAGTATGGTCTTGCGGAAAAAAAGAATGGTGGTATGAGTGGGATGGGAAAAAGTTTTGTTCAATAAAAAAGCCAGATTTTATTATGAATACTATTAATTGGGGAATGTGTTGATATGAAAAAAGATACAGAAAAGATTATGGTTGAAGAGTGGAAAATAACAATATCTGATGGCGTTCTTGCTTCAGTTCACGGTTTTGGACGAGAGATAACAGAATTTTTTATTCCCGAGTATGATATAGCCTTTAATATCGATGGAGCAGAATTACGGGCAAATGTTTTTAGGACGACAAGAAGTGAAAGATATGAAAGAAGTACAGAAGACAATCGGATTAATTATTTTAATACGCCTGCCCCCATAAAGGTTGGTGAACGTTTTGTAGATCAAAAATTTATTGACTTTTTGATGGAATATATTAGACTTAAAGATGGATTGTTTGGAGAATGCAGTAAAACAATAATTGAGGGCTCTATAGATGAACATGATTCTGATTAATTTGGGCGGCGAATTAATAAACATGAAGCCCATTATGGATGCGATAAAACAATCAGAGCCATTTGTTGTATTGCCTAATAATTCATGGGTTGTTTGTACGGAAGAAAATCTATCTTGGTGGAATAACTTTATATTTGACACCATTAAACAAAAACACTTATCCATTGAAAAACGAGGAAATATAAATTTGGCTTACTATTTGTGTTATGCCAATGATCTATGCGGGACTTTAGATAAAGAGGTTTGTACTAAAATTAAGTCCGTTCGAGAAAAAATAAAACCATCAAACGAAGCAGTTCCAATAATTCAAAATATACTGGATCGCATGGAAATATAAAGGAGGAATATGAAAAACAAAGGCAATATAAAACCCAATTTTCAGGACTTTTATATCCGTAGCGTTATGGAGATAGATCAACAAAACGGAACAGAATTACTTATGTTAAATCGACCTCAAGTTTATAAGATGTTAGAAGACATTAAAAAATCAAATGACACTAGTGAGGCTAAGAAATCATGAAGAATCAGACGACACTAGAGCAGATTGATGAGCATTTGAGTAAGCCATGGAACCGAGGATATCTTGTAACCATTTCTAACCGGTTAACTGGGACAAAAGCTTACTGTGTTGAAATCAAGAGTTCTAAAAGTGTAAACGGAGATCGATTCTTCTTGAAAAAAGAAGAATATTCTGGCGCTGAAGAAATAATAAATAAATATAACAAGGTTAGATCGGATGCTAAAAGTAAAAATATGCGAGAGATAAAGGAACGGGCGAGGGTAAAAAAAGAAAAAAAAGAAAAAGACGCATTGGAAACCTTGGATCCCGATTTGACAGATGATACCGATGATACAGATGATATTGAAGATATGGATGACATCGAGAACATTGAAGAGCCAGATGGTGATATTAGTGAATTTTCAGAAAAACTATTGAAGGTTATTAAAAAAAGAGATGAAGATAAATAACAGGGGGAATAGGGGTTATGAAGAAAGGAGAAAAAAGGAAAAAATCGATTGGAGACGACGTTGTTAAATTCATCGTATCTGAAAATGAACAAAAGTGTTTTTTGGCTCTCATCGCCCTAAGAAACTCCATAGACAAAGATGCCATTATCAAGCCAAATTCTGCTGCTTATACGACATTTTTGAACCCCGAAAATGTTTTTGGTGCATTCCTTAATCCAATTGAAAAGCCATCGTTTAAACAAATCATGCTTTTTACTGTTTACGCCATACTTCGAAAGATTTATATTGATAATGGGAATCATGTTGTGGAAAGGTTGAATGATATAAAGCCTATGCCTGTTGAATTTATTGTAGACAAATCAATTAGATTTTTATCCTATTCTCATTCTGTTTTGAAATCCATCATTGATAACGGTTATAATTCTCTATTAGACGGTTATAACGAAGGTATTTTACCTAAGCGTTCTTTTAAATCGCTTATCGATAATCACAATAGTCTGATCTCTATATATGAGGGAGACAGAAAAGATATTTCTAATATGATAGAAGATATTAAAAGGTCTTCGGAAAGATCTTCAAATTGTGACTTAGGTTGCGATTTAGATGGCGATTTAGACGAAATGTAATTAGGGGTTAGAACATGAGGAAAAGAAAATTAGACCCAAAAATTATTCAAGTTGGAGACAGGGTTAAAGTTATTAATCCAATTCTCGTTATTCGTGTAGGTTATCCATTGTGCATAGATGATTGTGTTGGAGATGTTGAAAAGTTTTTTGGTAATAATGTAGAGGATTTGATTTATAGTGCTTTGAACGGAGATGAATTGATAAAAAATGATAAAATTGAACTAAATAATAATATTCGTAAATCTAGGAGCTTTCGTCGCATTATAAGAGAATTGGCTTATTATAGACTCAAGGGGAAAAAATTTGGGGGAAGTGAAAGAAAACTGTTTACTAAAGTATTTGAGCCCATTAGAAATCGAATCTATAGCGTCACAAATGTTCTTATGAAGAGGTCCGGAACATATAATAGCAGTTCGGGAGGTTTTGATTATTGGAATGGTGAATATGATTATGAGCCCGCCTATTTAAGTGGAGGTAAGTCCCATAAAATACTTGTTCTAAATGGGTCTATAAATGTATCCCCCTATAATGAATCTTACGAAAAGAGCATAGACTTGGTAGAACATCTTACAAGTCATCTTTATAGAGACATTCAAATTGAATCAATAAACGTAGAAAAGATTTTTGATGAAGGCATTTTGGACGATGGAGATGAAATTTAAATGATGTCAAAATTCAAAAACTTTTCTGAAATGATGGCAACAATTGGCGCTCCTGTTTTACATATTATGACCCCGTTATGCGTAGTTCACACGATTTTATTAATTCCGTGTTCTTCGGCATGGGGTTGGATATATTTTGCTTTTGGATGGTTGGCTTTTGTTGTGACTGTTTTTTTGGTTATTTATTGCCTAACCACTCCCTATAAGACATTTTCTGCTTCATTAATCCCCAGTGAAACGAAAAAAATATCTGCCCCCAATTTAGGAGTAGTCCCATCGCCTCAACCTCAAAGCGTAACTCAACCTATAGACCGGCATTCGACATATTTTAATAATATTGGTTCTTTTGCTAATATTATTGACGGAGTTTATCCATCCTTTCCCGCCGCGCAATCTTATTCAAATCAAATTTCGTTATATGAACTTGGAATACAGGAACGAGCTTTAATGCAGGAACGAGCTTTAAGATTACAGCGGCAAATGGGAGATATATCAATGTATATGAAACCAGTTCCACCTATAATTCAGATGGAGAAAATAGATTGAAAATTTTACCGGATGGACTGATCGAAATAGAAGTTTTAACTCCTTGCTCTAATAACATTATCAGGATGAAGAGGGAATGGATAAAAATACTTAGGAATGACATTATCGGAGCCTATGATGAATTCGACAATTATTTTGTTCGAATAAACGGGACAGTTAAGCCACAAGATGATAAAGGTTTTTTAGCTGTTATTGTTACAACTTACCCTATGAACGAACTTGAATATAAAGACTTAAAGCAATACTTGGCTGATAATCCCATAAAACCAAAAGTTGCTTCTGATAAAGTAACTCCAACGATTAAAATATCTAATATTGTAGACCAAATGGAGGCAGACACAATATGATAAGACAAAAAAGATTTATAAATGAGACTAATGGCTATGAAGGGCCGAATAGTATTACTACTAAAGGACTAGAGGTAGAATAATGTCGATTTCAGCTATAAGTTATATTTGTAATGGGGTTAAGCAGTGGTTGATTATGGATGGCAAAAACTCGTGGGCAATTAGAGAGCTACCTAATTCTATCGGTAAATCTTCCGTAGCTAACCATCTTAACTCGTTACTCAAAATCAAAGAAATTACTGATGAAAACCTTTATGATTGGTTGGGATCTCATGTTCCAATGTCTAATGTAACTACTCTAAATAGAAAGAAATATGAAAAAACCGCGCATATTTAGGTTGGAAGCAAAGAAATCAAAAACTTTAGATATTCTTGTTTATGCCGATTCAAAGGAAAAAGCAAATAGTTCATTTCGAACGGCTGTGATTAAAGGCGAGATCGGAGATGACAGTTGGGTTTCCTCAGAGTCTATAAAAATTGCCAGATGTAATTCTGTTGTTTTAGACGAAACCGTTATCGGAGAAATTTTTGATTATGGAATTATAACTGGTGATGGAAATCTTATTTATCCCAAAAAAGAAGATGGGTTTATTGAGTCGATAAAAAATAAATCTGCTGCCCAAGAAAAAGAAGAGTGGCTTAAAAAATATCACTTAGAATTTAATTTCGCAAAATAATTACAGATATGGGTTTTTTGGTTTTTCCCATAGTGCATCCGATTCTTCTTTTTGTTTATTCCATTTCTTTAACATTTCTAGATGAATGAGTTGGTCTTTGCTTTTTGGCTTTAGATTTAAGACTCTATATAGAAGAACCTTCATGCCGTTAATTGTTTTTTCACTTACTCCGTTGGGTGGCGTTTTAACGAATTTGATAGCCCTGTTAAATGCTCTTAATACATCAGCATCGGCGCTCAAGAATGCATTTGCTTTTTTCTCAACGTCTGCCATATCGACCTCAGTGGCTCTGACATTTTTTACTTTGTATTCATTGAGTTGTCCACCTAACTCGTATGCTTTGCCAGAGTCTTCGTCTAAATGTCCGCGAGGGCTTGTATATTCGGGTTCAAAAGCCTTGCCAACGGTATTTACCAATGGGTCTACAATAAGACTCTTGATAACGTCTCCCCATCCGGCTTCCCTTCCAATCTTTTCCCATTCTTTACGAGACAGGCAAAGTTTTTTCTTTCCACTCGCTAATTTTATTACTTTCATTTATAACTCCTTTAGCATTAAAAACTACTAACTAATTCAACATTATGGTGTTAAAAACCTTCAAAAAAGTCTTGAATTATTGTTTTTTGACTCTATGATAGTAAATATAGGACAATTTAAATGCCATACTCAATAGAACAATATATAGATATTGAATCGGATGAGCTTCCCTATAAAACAAAATGGGGAACCGAAATAGACGTTATAAAAGGTCAATGTCCCAATTGCCATGTAGAGTTAGAGAATATGAAGTTTGTTGCCAATGAATATGTTGATATATGTATAATAAGATCTGTCGGAATATGTCCGTCTTGTAAAAGCGTGGTTACAATTCAACCTCTACGAATAACTTGTGATGACGAATATTATTTTTTGGGTGATAATAAATGGGTAGCCGCGCAGGTGTCTTGGATCAATAGATTTAGAAATTGGTGTAGAAAAATATTTGGTTAATCAAAGTTTAATTGTGAGTTTAATTATGAATAGATGCGAGGACAGTTGTATAGTAGGATACAGATTAAATCCAACAAACATAAGAGGGCATGTCAGTTTTAGCGAATATTCAACTATGGATGCTTCTCAAGAGTTAATGGTGTGTAAATTTGTTTTTTGTCCTTATTGTGGCACTCCAATTAACGACCTTATAGAGGAATACAATTATGACAAAAAACTTAAAGATAAGATTAATGAATAATTTTGAGTAAAAATAAATAAAATAAAATTGTTGTCTTATTCGAAATACTATGTATAATGTAATACCTGTATGAACGCAGATAAAGACGAAATTCAGGAGTCTATAGATAAAATTTACGACGTTTTATCTGAATTTGAAAAGATTGTTTTGACAGAGTATCTTTTCAATAAATCATTTAAAGACATCCATAAGGCTGTTACTAAAAAAATAGGAAGAAAGATCCAAATGCACACCATCGATGATGCCCTTTTAAGAATAAAAGCAAAGTCCAAGAAGATAGAAATAGATGAGGACATAGGGAAAACGACGTAACAGATATACCCCCCGTTGAAGATATATTGCCTGAAACTACACCTCCGTCAACGAATAAGATTAAAGAGAAGATCTTTACGGTTAGACTAAACGAAGCGGAATGGAATAAGCTTCAACATCTAAAGGGATCGCCCTATTATATTAACATTGCCCATTGGTTTAGGGATGCGCTTGACCATCTTTATGAAAAAAGAACAACTAAGGCGGGCAGACCCAAGCCATGAAATCTTTAGAAATAGTGAATAAAATTAAGCTCCTTATTGATGAAATGGAGGGTGCGCTTAATTCTTATCACGAACAAATAAAAAGTATGAATGCTAACATTGACGATTTAATGGACTCGTACAATGCAAAAATTTTGACTCAAGAAGAGTACATTGAATTACAGAAGAAGTTTTACATGCTAAGAGAACAAATGGAAAAAGAAGCAGAAGTGTGCGCCCAAGACGTTGAAGACGCTCATAAAAGAATTATAGAAATAGAGTCCCGAATATAATGAAAAAACACATGCACAAATGGAAGGAAATAGGTCGCAATGCTGGATGGATAGATCCGAAGTACAAAGATTTCAATCTCATGTATCAAAAGGAGGCGAAGAAAGCTATGAGGAAAGCCAAAAAGAAAATGGCAGAAAAACAAAAATTCATTCAAAAAGTAGAAGAAAACAGGAAGAGACTATCAACAGCCATAACACAGGTGGAAATATGATCAGAAGTTTCATTGTAACGTCAAAACATGATATCGATTCGGGAAATAATGAGATTTTTTCCGAAGTCAAAACTAAAATCATTCATGCCAATAATCTTGTAGAACTGTTCGAGCTTATTAATAAATGTCATGGAAAAGATTGCATTATCTATGACGAAGGAACTGAACGGGAAATGCTCGACCAGATATATGAATCTAACGGAGACGGAGATTGGTATTTTATTATTGGTGAACTTAATATAGATAAAGGTATACCCGAACTAACAATAATACTGGACTAATATGACTACTAGACCGCTAAACCCAGAAGAGCGAGAATCCATTAATGAGTTTTATATGTCCCATTTCAAAAACAAGCCTACTATTCACTATGTTGTTCAGCACACTTGGGACAATGAACGGTGGGATGATGTTTGCAGTTATGACGAGGATTGCCTAGAACTAGCTAAGAAAGGAAAGGAAGAACATTTAGAATATTCTCAACGTATGGAAAGTAACATGAAGAAACATCCAGAGCAAGTTTGGCCTATGATCGGAATGAAAGGTGTCCGAATAGTTAAAAGAATAACAATTGATAAGTTTTTAGAATAAAAGAATCATCATTAAAGCCCTTGAAAAAGAAAACAAGTGGCTTAAGAGGAAACTGGCTAGAACTAAGTATGCCAAACTCCTCAAAAACAAATAATTTTTGAAGGAATACTCATGCCGCTTACTGAATTATTACACCATAAACTACTCAATCGCTGAGGACGATTGAGTTTTAGCCGTGAACTTAGACTGTAACCGAGAGGACGACGAATCGTGACTATCAGATACAATTTCAGACAGTTCCGAGCTTCTGGGGGTATTATCGCTCCCCGTAGTTACCAAGTTGTGCCTAGTAACTACAGACCGATTGCGTATGTTAATACTAGCAATTCGATCCGCATCACCTGTATAACCACAGAGAATGCATCGGAATTTCAAGCCATTCCGATTATGGCTATCAATGTGCCCACAGCTAGGACAACCTCGGCTGGTATTTTTAGGAGAAACCAGTTCAAGTTCAATCCCTTTAGCCGCAGACTTATATTGAGTAAAGAATTGTCCTTGAGCATAAGGCCATCTCATGACTTTACTTCTCAAGTTTTTCCCCTTAGCAATACTGGCTTCACGGATATTAGCCAGATTTTCCATAACTATTCGCCTAGCACCGAGAGAATCAGCCCAAGCCACAAGCCTTTTGGAGGCCGTATGCATAAGCAAGGCAGTTATGGATGCCTCGTTACTTCTCATCTTATGCAAAAGACGACGAGAAGAACGAGAGCCAACTGCTTGTACTTGGCTTCTAACTCTTCTGATGTTAAGGCGACGGGAGTTAAGTTCCCCGCCATGGAAAGTGAAAGTTTTAGAATTCATGGAGTTTGTGGCAGTAAAGATTCTTTTTATTCCAGAGTCAACTCCAACGATACATCCTTCTGTTTTGGGTTCTGGAATATCTATAATGTAAGAGAGAACCAAAAACCATTGTTTACCAACCTTTTTAAGTTTAGAATCCTTCCATGTTTCGATTGGTGGAGTTCTTGGGTCAGAAAACTTGATTGGTTTGCCCCAAAAGCAAATGCCCTTGGTTTTAGAAAAAGAGAAGTCTCGTTTCCAAACAATAGGAAAAACATGCTTTTTGTAAACCACTTCATTCCATTTATTTTGAGTTTTTTGGGATTGGAAAGAAGCAGAAACATATTTAAAAGTGGAACAAGAGAGTTGAGAAGGCAAGTTGAATCTTTTGCGTATTGATGTATAGTGTTTTTTGTGTAGTTTAATTGAATTAAGTTCTTTGGTTTTGAAAACAATAGAGGACATATGATTACAGGCGTTGATAAAGTTTTTGGAGACGGAATTAAATTCGGTATTTTCTCCAAGCTTTATCTTTATCGTTCTAATGGTTTTCATTACAATAATATATTCTCTGAGTGTGTTGAAAATTCCTGCAACAAAATTAAGATATTTTGTAGCACAAGAAGATAGGGATAAATTGAGGGCAGTAACCATGAAAAACGTACCAATTCAGTTTTCAAAAAGCGACTGGGAGAAGGTGGGTAAGAAGGCCGGTTGGTTAAAACAATCAATGGCTATAGAAATTCCCCGAGAGACAGAAGAGTTTCTTTCCAAGTATGATAACAGATATATCCAAGAAACTCTTAACGACATTAAAACCATTCAAGCTTATCAACCTAAAATAAATTCAACCTTAAGCCGCTATAAAACCGTTGTTGATTCAGCCAATACAATAGAAGAGATGTGGGGCTTAATTCCTGATATCATTCCTGTTCTTAGTGGTCTTCGAAAACTCTATGTAAGCTTTTATCAGGGTTTAAAGGCGTTAAGAGAAAAAGGATCCCTAGTTGAATTAACTCCACTAATCAAATCCATTTATGGCACCGTTGAAGAAATCTATACTACTGAAAAAAATTATTCGGAATGGCAAAACTCTGATATATCAACAATGACCGAAGAATCTAAAAAAATGTTTCTGCTTTCTTCCAAATATCTACCTAAACAATTTGAGAGAAGAAGTCTAGATATTCTCAATCATGCTAACGAAGTTCAAAAGAAATTCTCTACATTGGTTGCAAAGGAAGAAACACCACCAACCCCTCAGCCTGAAGAAATAAAAAATACTCCATCTGCGCCCGAAGTAAAAAACGAAGAGATACCCGATCCTGTAGCTGGTCAACGTTTTAACATTGTCGATATTGATACTGGAAAAGTTCTAAAACCAGTAGTAGTGAAGGAAGTTAATGCCGAGAAGGGAACCGTTACATTTGATGGTCTGGATGGAACTGAGTTTTCTCCATCATTAATATCTAATTTTAAAAAAGCCATACTTAAAAAGAAGATGGTTCCAGCCCAAATAGCATAATACTGAAATATTTATTCATTTTTTCATTGACTTCGTATTCATATTCCCTATAATAGCCGACAAGAAAGGACAATACTATGATAATTAAAGTTCATATGTTGGCGTTCTCAGATGATAAGAACCGTATTCGAGAAGTGAAAATACCCCAAGAGGAATACGAAGCAGCCAACTCAATCCATGACATCCTTGAATTGACCTATCATTATGGTCAAAATGATTTCCAACCCAAGCCCATCTATTCCGTATCCGTTGGAGATGTCGCAGAGCATAATGGACATTACTACATGGTTATGGGTGATGGGTTCGAAGAAATCTCCAAGGAAGAGTTCGACAATCTTCAACCCCCAACTTCCCAATACGCATACCAACAAGATATCAAGAAGGCTTCAAAGTCTTAGTAACAACATTTAACTATTGCATCCTGTCAACGAAAGACTGAAAGATAATTCGAAAAAATCTTGATATTTAACAAATACATTGTAGAATATATAAAAAGGAGAAATGCCATGACCGAAGAAGCCAAAGAAGCCAAAGAAGCCAAAGAAGCCAAAAGTTATGAAGAAATAGTTAAGATACCTTTCTATCAAGATATCCGCCGAAGACTGGTTGTTTCATCTAGAATGTCTGTCAGCGGAATAACTAATTTCGTTGTCAATTATGAAGATCCCTGTATTATCGATGCAATTCTGAGATGCGCCTATAAGCCTCAAGATCTATATAGAGAGACCTATGACATTGATGTAACTAGAATTCCGGAAGCTCATAGATATATCGAATCTCTTATTTTAGGGACTCGTGTAGAAGGAAATAATTACTTTAATCTGCTGACCGGGACATCCAACAGAAATAAAGATGGATTTGTAAGTCGAGAAGCCATTTTTACGTACCGGCCAAACGATATCACTCTTATTATTCACAACTTAGATAAGGATATTCATTTTTCTGATGTCTATCGCAATGTCCTCAACCAATTCCGAAATCCGAAAATAAAAATGGGATGTCGAATTGTTCTTGTCACCGATACCCCAGTTGCATTCGGATTTCCAATATTTTCCGTTGGGCTTCCCCCGATTAATGAAACGGTTGCCGAGCATGTTGTCGAAAGTTTCATTCAACTTTATTCCATGTCTGGATTTGATATTCAGATGAACGACTTCGACAAGTCTGAACTATGTAAAAAACTTGCTACGAATACTAACACGTATTGTGTGGCATGCAATTATATGTCAAAGGCGTGTATGAACTATTTTATGGGACGGGCAGACAATAAAAAGGTACTTAACGTTGCAGATATTATTGTTAACTTCGATAAATATAAATGCTTGTATGCATAATAGGAACACACCAATGAAAAATATAAATACAGATTATCATTCCCTTAACCGCATTTGGGTTGAGGCAAAGGTATGCGAAGAATCCAACGATATCACAATAGACGAAGCCATTAAGTTTCTCAAGAAATCCAAAACGAAAGCCAAGAAATTGAATTTTGAGGACTTGAAGATTCATTACGCCTACTATGAAGGAGATGAAAACTCTCTCCCTCAATCCTCTATTGTGGTAAATGGTTGGCGCTTGGAAACAGAAGAAGAGTGGCATAGAAGGATTGAAGAAAGAAAACGCGCCATTCAAAGGAATATCGACAATGCAGAGGCTACAGTTGCTAGGAAAACAAACCTCAACCAAACGATAGAGGCTATTGATAAAGCTCTCGAAAAATCTTCTCTCAAATGTAAAGTCTGTGGAAAGCATTGCAGCTATATCACCTACAGAAACAATAAGCCGGAACGAATCTGTTGTAAATGTGATGAGGAACGTGAGGATAGAGAAAACCTAAAAGCGATTAAAGTTGATTAAGCCATGAGTGAAGAAAATTGTCTTATAGGGTTTTTAAAAAAAGAGATGTCCGATTTACCGACATTGGAGTAATTGGAACGCCCATTTCATTCAGGAAACATTTTTTTTATTAATGAAATGATATGTAACGATTCAGAAGATTGTCAATGTCCGATATGTGAAATGATGCCCTATAGACACCTTGAGAAACTAGACCCATGACATATGAACTTATATGTCCTACGTGTAACTCGACTGTCAGCTTATTTGATATCGACCCTCTAGCAATTGAGATGGTTTCTCCAAGTTACTTCCGCCATTCTCACACTTGTAATAAATGTAAATCTGAACTCTATATAGATCATTATTATGATGATTCAGAAGAGCATTATAAGTGTATACTCTCCAATAGCCCTTATTTGAAACTTGAGAAACTTGAACTATGAGCCCTCTAAGAAAAAACATCCTCGTTGTTACGCTAAGCCGGGTTTATCTCCTAAAAACTACATAAATAACATTGTCTTAACCACTTATACATTCAAAGGCGTCTATTGTCCATGAATCTTACTTATTACTTTAAAAAAAAGATTGAAAAATAACAGAAAAAGACCATAATAGTATGAAAGGGATAATGTTATGATAACTGTTTGTTCACATAAAAACACCAAAGAAATAGACACCAAAATTAAGGATATTCTAAATAGAGGTAATATCGTCTGCTTTACGAATAAACTAACTGGGACAGTAAAGCATGTCACAGAATGGAATATGGATGAAGATGGAGACTTAACTGCTTCCTACTCCTCCGGTAACTCGCTCTATGTCTGTCCATATGCCATCGAATACGAAATAACTGAGATAGAAAAGGAGACTCAATAAAATGAGACTTAAAGGTCCAACAATATGGACTTATCCAACCAAAAGACATTATACCGGGAATCACGTATGGTTTCCAAAAGATAAAGTTGAAGGTGAATGGTTCGCTAAACCAACAATTAAAAAACTCCAACACGCCCTAGATTGTCTAGAAAAAATAGCCAAAAATACAACGGACAAAGAAGTAAAAAACGAAATTCAAGACATCCTGAAAGACCTACAAAAGAAAAAAGAAAAATAATATATCTATTCTCTAACGACCATACTACGATAAAATTATGTCGAATTCAATAAATGACGCCTTACTTCTGCTTTCTATATTCACCACAATTCTGTACGTCCTAATCAGATTTTCTGGAATAAAAATCGTCAATAACATGATTGAAAATTCCCACATATCCAAAGAGCAATTAAAACGCTTTGATGATCAAGCTGTAAAAAAAGACAAATTAGTTATCATTGGGCTCTCTATATCTTTTATCGTTTTTGTTCTATCTCGTCTATAACATTGGAAATTTTCAAATGAAAACACTCAATTGCCATAAATGCGGAGAATACTTGGGAGAAATAGAAAAAGGAAAAATAAAGAACGGGACCGTTTTATTTTGTAAAAAGTGTTTTAATTTAATGAATGCCTTGAATAATTACAAAAACACAACAAACACAACAAACAATGACTTCCCATCTGAACTAAATTATCTGCGAGAAATGTTACATATCGAAAAGTAGTTATCGCATTTTTTATCAATTAAAATCCAAAATTCAAAATTCAAAATCAAGTTTGTGACCAAATTAATAAAAAATCGATAATAAAATTAGGAAACAAATTCAGGGAGCAAGTTAGAAATTGAGTTAGAAATCAAGTTGGAGATCAAGTTAAAAATAAAATTATAAGATATGGACTGAATGACTTAGCGAGATAAACGGAGGCTATTATGATAGAATTAATATCAGCAATATTGGCATGTGCTATCTGGACTATCGGCGTAATTATTATGATTTTTCTTATAGCCGAATGGGATGAAGACTTATTCGAGAACTTTCTTGTTGCCACTATTCTCTTTGGGGCACTAGGATTAACATTTGGGATTCCTTCTTTTGTTTCTATGTCTGAAATCACTTCAACTGAATATTATGAACCAACTCAAGTCGTTCACACCAATAATACTACTCATATAATTTTTATTGGCGACAAATTATATACTAAGAGTGACGAAAGTACAGCCTATTGGACAGCAACAAACATTATGGTAAGGATTGAATGTGGCAAAAATATATGGGGAGCCGACATCAGAAAGTCAGTTGATTTTGTCATACCCACTAACAATATCATTAAAATTGAACGTTGAAAATTAAGAGGTTAAAATGACGATAAGCGGTTACATTAGAGATTTAGTTTGTAACCAAATAGATGATCAAATGTGGGACAAAACTGTAGCGCCGGTTAAAACAAATATTAGCAACAAAGTTGGATATAAAGTCAATAATCAACTCAGGAATAAAGTCAGTGATCAAGTCTGGAAACAAGTCTATTATAAAGTCAAGAATCAAGTCAGGAATCAAGTAAAAAATACACTAGATAATAGAGAATAGAGAATAAGACGATGAATACTAATAATCAAGTTTATAATCAAGTCTGGAAACAAGTCTATTATAAAGTCAAGAATCAAGTCGAAAATCGAGTCAGGAATCAAGTAGATAATCAAGTCTGTGATCAAGTAGATAATCAAGTCAGGAATCAAGTCAGGAATCAAGTCACTGGTCAAGTATGGAATCAAATCAGTAATCAAGTTGTAAATCAAGTCCATAATAAAGTAGAAAACACACTAGATAATAGAGAATAGAGAATAGAGAATAAGACAATGAATACTAATAATCAAATCAGAAATCAAGTCTTTAATCAAGTCAGGAAACAAGTTTATAATCAAGTATGGAACCAAGTTGAAAACCAAGTATGGAATCAAGTCAGGAATCAAGTGTGGAATCAAGAGGTTGGAAAAATACAAGCTAATTTAAAGTAGACAAAAACAGATTCAATTATGGCACACATAGATAAATACAACGGAGTTCTTGTAATCAATACGGGCGGACTTTTAACTGACCGTTCTGCACCATCGGTAAACGTTTGTGTTAGGGTTAATTTAAAAGACTACCACATTAAAACCCGAGTATATCCAGATAGGGCCTTGGGCAGATATCGCTATGAGGTCAAATTAATTTCAAAATTAAATGAGAACAAATCGATCCATTATGAAATAGACTTTCGAGAATATGATCAATTAAAACACCTAAACCCAGAAGAATATATAGTAAAACAACAAGAAGAAATTATTAAACCGGAAACAACAAGTATTCTTCAATGGATTACTATAGATGAGTGAGCCGGAGTAACTATGACGCTGTTTGAGTTTCAGCCTAAAAGTTTTGGACGCTTATTGCGAGAAAATTCAGTCAAAATTGATACGGAAATGCTAGATGTTAAATTAGTAACATCAACTCCAAAATATTATATTAAATTAATTCCCCGCCCCGCCGAAAAACCAATGAAACCAATAACGTATGAGGTGGACGAGTCTGAATACAATAGAATTTCTTTGCTAAATAAACAAAAAGAAATAGAGTACACAAAGCCACCAACTATATCTCCACTTCAATGGATGGAAGTTGATGACAAATGAAGACTATTGCAAGTTTCAGATTTTATTGAAAGACAAAGAGTATGTGGAAGAAATTATTAAGCCGGAAACAACTAGTCTCGTACAATGGGTTACTATAGATGAGTAAGGTTTGGCGTTAATAAAAGTCTTGTATTATAAATCTTTTAATGTATAATAAACTGGAATGATAAATAAAAATTAGGAGATGGAGATGAAAACGAAAACGACCAAATGCAACAATAAAACCTGCGATTTTTTTGATTTTGAGGGATCGACCTTTCATAATTGCAAAAGTCCATATGCTATCGCCCCTGCGTCTTGTCCAGATTTTATTTGTCCAGATTTTATCGCCCTTAAAAACACTAAACGTCCAAAATTTCCAAACTCCAAATGGACTGTAGTTGGATATTTTCCTCAATTAAACAAGGCGTTTTGTTGTTATGTAGGCGATAAAAAGTCAAAATTAACCGCAGAAGAGGCCGTAAAAGAAGTCTGTGAAAACCATAAAATATTAGGGGAAAAACTAATTATCCTTGGGGCAGTATTTGGCGGGAATATTATGACCTGTCCTAATGTTCCACTTAAGACGTATTAAAAATTGGAGAAAATCACATGAGACGTATATCTGCAAATAAAAAATTATTGTGTCGTCCGGGGACAGTTCTTGATGGAACATATAAAATATACGAAAGCAGTAAGCGTCGTAGTCTCTTGGATAAACTTGGCAATATTACTAATATAAACATAAAGGGAATTGCCGACATAGAATACCTTGCTTATAGTGACGCCCTGCAAATAGTCTGCCCCAAAAACACACAGATATTCAAGAAAAACAGAAAGGATGGGACTACGCAAATTCTAATATATTCTATGGACATAATTGAAACCACAAACAAGTTAGCCAACTATGTGTTGTCCCATAAAAAATGCAATAACAAACAATAACAAACAATGGAGACTAAAATGAGTGTCCTAAAAGGATTTAACAAAAAAAAGAAATGTAATGATTGCTCCGGCATAATGGAGGAAAACAGATATTTTTTCTTTGAAAACGTTTGTGAAAGTTGCGAGATTATCAGGAGAAACACAAACAGATGCTGGATATGCGGCGAAAATTTAACCAATTATAATCACGATAAAGAGGACGACATTTGCAGAGATTGTAAAAGAAAGTACAAAATGACAACAGATATAAAAATCCAGTGCCCGATTTGTTTTTCCAATCTCGAACAAGATCCAGAAAATCTTTTTGAATTATGGTGCCCCAAATGCCTAGATAAAAAAATGAAATTAAAACAAATCAAATAAGGAGACTAAAATGAGTAAAACAAAATTGTGCACAAATGGTCGGAAAGATGACGTTATAAAGGACATGCAGAATATAGACGCAATAAAGGTTCAATTGACCAAAGCCGAATCTAGAGAAATGGATAAAAAGATAGAGCGCAGTAAAAAGAGAGACATTAGACTCTTGAACAAACTAGCTAAAGAGCTTGGATATGAGATAACCAAGAAGGATAAAAAGTCAATTAGAGTTAAATCCAAGAAAAACTCCACTAAAGAATGGCAAAAATATGTTAGGCAGCAGATTAAAGAGCAAGATGCATCAAATTAAATGTCCCTTCAAAACAATGGAAAAACACTAGAAATATAAAGTTTTAGGGAGGAAGATATATGTTCTGGCAAGGATTTATAACGGGTTGCATCGTTGGATCTATAAGCACACTGTTAATTGTATTAGTAATGATACGTTGTATTCTTTTTGATGAAGATGAAGATGAAGATTCCCAATGAATAAAATATAAGCAAAAGGATCATTATGGATAACATAAACTTATTTACAGACCACTATGTATTTGGAATAAATCCCAAGTTGGAAGAGGCATATAGATTAGCACTTGAATTAAGCAGGTGATGGATGGCTAACTGTAATCAAGTCTGTAATCAAATCGGTAATCAAGTTGAAAATCAAGTCAGGAATAAAGTTTATAATCAAGTCTGGAATAAAGTCTTTAACCAAGTCTTTAATCAAGTCTATGATAAAGTCTGTAATCAAGTTGAAAATCAAGTTAGGAATCAAGTCGAAAATCAAGTCGAAAATCAAGTCGAAAATCAAGTATAGAACCAAGGAAATCAAAATATGAACATATGCCAAAAAGGCTCAGGACAGGAAATTGTTTACCATGGGCCAGACGACTATCGCCATTCTACTTGTAAGGATTGTAACGGAACAGGAATATCTAAAGATTCCATCACGCCCAACAATTATGACCTACTGACAAAACAAGAACTTAAGAAATATGACCCGGATAATGAAATCCATAAAGGCACATTATCTGATAGAATAAAAATATTAGAAAAAAGAATGAAGAATATTGAAACACTTCTTATACAATATAAAGATGGACTATCATAAATGAGCTGCCCTATAGAAATTATCCTAGACCCAAAACGACAACTCCTTAGATTTTACTGTGGACAATGTGGAGATCCTAAAGATATAACCATAGACGTAGACAAAAATAGCCAAATCCACGTTTATATCTCAGACTCATTTGAAGATACAGACTTCCCTAAAGAAATGCAACTAACTCCCATAGAAATTATTACATAATCAACTACCAAATTTTAATAACAGTAAAATCAAGCATAACCAAAGAAAAAGAAAGATATAATATGAAAACACAAATATGCGAAATTAAAACCTTCTGTAAAGAATGCGTTAGCCTAAATAGAAAAAGCCTACAAGAACAATATGGATGCGATTTCCTAATTAACCTTTCCCGATTTAAAGAATTTATGAAATCATATGACTTGAAAGATAAAGAGTGCATTATTATAGATGGCGAATATTTCTGCAAAAAACACGGTAATATCATCGCCGCTCTCTATAAGAAATAATAATTAATTATAAGACCTATAACTCAGTTGTAAATGATGCCATTGAAGATAAATTATGGTATGAAATTTTTTGGAAGTTCGATAAATACCTACATAATAAAGTGGAAGATAAAACACGACATAAAATACGATCTGAAATTGAGACTAAAATATCTCACCGTTATGATATCAATATACAGCCACCCGATCCAACAACAATAGATATAATGAAAAACGGAATTAAACATGAAATCTATAGGAAGAAATATCTATAATCAAGTCTGCTCTCAGATATATAACAAAATCACAAATGAAATCAAGAATGGAAACAGAAGTAAAATCAGAAGTCAAATTGAAAGCAAAATCATAAATAAAATTCGTATCCACCTATATAACCAAGTCGATAACCGAATCAATAATATTTTTTATGAAATATGTAGCCAAATTAAAAACAAAAGGTAATAATGTACACCAACGAAGAATTCATTAAACCATTTTTTTACGACTGTATTACAAAAACAAAGCAACAAATTGAAAACGATATCTCCAAGAAACTTCTAAAACAAGTCGAGCATATTCTTAAAGACAAATTAAACCAATTAGTTCTACTTCAGGTTTGGTCAAAAATTTGGGATAAAACGAGATACCTAAATACACATGAATAATGCCAAAAATATCCGATTATCAACTCTTTAATTATTAACCTTTTATAAAATCGGGAATATAGTTAGAAATAACATTAGAAATTAAGTTGTAGACAGTTCAAAACCAAGTTTGAGATAAATAGATAAAAACTCCACTAAAAAGCACAATAATCAGTCCACTAACTAGTTTTAAATATGAATACTACAACACAAGTACAATGCATCAAAGAACAAATCAGAAATCAAATTATAGATCAAGTTTTTAATCAAGTCAGTAATCAAGTTGAAAATCAAGTTTATAATCAAGTCAGGAATCAAGTCGGGAAACGAATCTATAGGCAAGTCTATAATGGAACCTGTAACCAAGTGTGGGTTCAAGTTAAAAATAAAGTACAAAATACACTAGCACTAGATAATAGAGAATAAGACAATGAATACTAATAATCAAGTCTGGAAACAAGTCGTAAATGAAGTAGAAAATCAAGTCAGAAATCAAGTATGGGATAAAGTTTATAATCAAGTCTATTATAAAGTCATTAATCAAGTCATTAATCAGGTCGGAATTCAAGTCAGGAAACAAGTGTGGAATAAAGTCGGGAATCAAGTTAGGAATCAAGTTAAAATAAGATAAATACAACAATAAGGATACCTAAAACGTATGAGCATAAACCTTGTATTCGACGTAAAAGGAGGGGGAATAATCGACTTCCCCTTTCAAACAACAACCGAACTAACCTATGCCGTCCTGAAAGAAACCAATAAAGAAAAACAGCTAAAGCTAATCCGTAAAGAACTTGAACTTAATAAATACACCAAAAAAGAAATAAATGCTACACTAAGAAAAATCGAAGCCCTAATGAAATCCCCAGACCTTAAATTAGATATGGTTTAATGACAAAACATAGGCGAATTATGATAACTGCAAAACAAGCCCAAAGCCTCACCGCCAAAAAACTGAAAGAAAAAGAACGAAAAGAAAAAGAACTGGCAAAAGAACAAAAGAAAAAAGAACAAAGACTTAAAAAAGAACTGCTCCTCAGAATGCCCACTATCATCAAAGATATAGAAACACAAATTAAACATGATATAGAAAAAGGAGAGAATAAATCCAACTATCACTGCGGAGAAAATTTCGACCTATGCCAAAAACTTAAAAAAATACTTGAAAAAAACGGATACCTAACCAAAATAGACTCCTCCTGCGACCTAAACTCAGACGGATGCTCCACTTCACCCATGTACTATAACTTAAGAATATTATGGGGAAAAGACGAAGGCGGAGATGAAGGAGAACTATGACCCCAATTACCGCTAATAATCAAGTCGAAAATCAAGTCTGTAATCAAATCGGTAATCAAGTCAGGAAACAAGTCTGGAATCAAGTCAAGAATCAAGTCAGTAACCAAGTCTTTAATCAAGTCTATGATAAAGTCTGTAATCAAGTTGAAAATCAAGTTAGGAATAAAGTCGAAAATCAAGTCAGAAATAAAGTCGAAAATCAAGTCTATCATCAAGTTAAAAATAAAATCAGCAGCCAAATCATAAAATAAAAAATACAAAAATAACTTGACTTACCCCCACTTTATCTTAAGATGTACCAAGATAAATAAATACAACAATAAGAGAAATATCATGAAAACAACCATACCTAACCCTAAACTATGCCCGCTATCCCAAGCTATAGCATTTTCAGAAGATATGATCCCAATAATAGAAAAAGCCATGTTTCGAATCAATAAACTCCTCCGTTCTACACGTTTATCCCAAAACCAACAAAACCAACCAATAACAGACGACTTCAGCCCCGACCTTATTGTCATCCTTAAATCATTAGAAAATATCAGTAAACAACTCGCTAACCTTTATGCTATTAAAAAATTCGACTGGACTAACTGCATACACAACGGAAAAAATAAAGGCGAATAAAAAATAATCAGGAACTCTATAAACTGATGGAAATTATGAAAATCCCCCCACATGTTATCATAAACGGAAAAGTTGTCTTAATACCAGACCCCAAAGCATTCTTGAGCCAATTTTTATACCACGAAGCTAAACTTTGCCCATCCTGTAAACAACAAGGTATATGGCAAGCATTAGAAGAAATCGATTATGAAAACTATATCTGTACTAAATGCGGAGCAGATATAATCTACGAAAAACCCCAAATAACCCACAAACTTTTCAACATAAAAAAAGAAACTGAAAATTTCTTGAAAACAATAACAAAAGAAGAATTTATAAGAAAATTTAACCCAGAAGAAGTTAGTGAATATAATATAGACCCCCTGTTTGGAGATGTAATATGCGATCCGTCAGAAGAAATCATAACTACCAACGATTATAGATATCATGAAGACTTTATTGATATTGGTCCATCATTTACATTTCAAGCCCTTAAAAACAAAGAACTGGAAATGAAACAATTGGAAGAACTGAAAATCAAGAACTCTCGCATCTCTAACGCAACAGATAGGATGGAAATTACATGAATATATCGCAATTAACCAATTATCCAGAACTATTTTCTCAAGTCTACTGGGGTAATTTTACATACAAAGTGGGCGATGATGCGGGAGACCAAGAAATAATCAGAAATAGAAACGACTTCGTAAGAGAATTCGATATCATAAAAATAGAAACAAGAAAAACCTTCTGGAAACTCTTTTCATATGAACATAATGAAGGAGATAAATTGGATCACCCAGAAGCCTATCGAACCAGAACAAATGGGATAGTCTGTATCGTATCAGAATATTCTCACAAAATACCCGAAAGCGCAATTAGCTTAGGCTTTAAGGAATACCTACCACTATACTGTAAGTCAGCAACAACCTTCTTAGTACATTTCAAGAATATCAATGAGGCTAAAACCATGATCCTTCTCAACGACTGCCATTTGTCACGCATATCATAGTCCTTCAAATAATCCTTGACATACCACCTTATCGTAAGCTGTACCCCCGAATGAGAGCTAGAAGATAGTTTTAGAATTCCCTTGACTCTTTCCTTCATTCTGGTAAGATAGGCGCAAATAAGGAGTATTGTATGCCTAATGAAATTTTAGTTCACCCATTCAAAGATAAATGCCCCGATATCGATGAATTTTTTAAGTCAGATAACAATGTCGGAATTATCAACACTATCAACGCACTTTGCTACAAAATTAAGTTGCTTGCCGATAAATACGCCGCCACCTATGACCCCGATAAATTCAAGGGAGATGCTCTTGAATTATTTGTCGAATACCTCATTAAGACCAATGCAAGTGATAACCGGATAGGCATTTATAACTATAAACCCATTTCCGAAGACGATCAAGAAGATTTTGGAGTGGATGGAAGCGGTATCGGAGACAACCAAAATCCTGCTACCGTCCAAGTTAAGTTTAGGTCTGGCGATTATGTTCTTACCGCAAATAACGACCATCTTTCTAACTTCTTGACAGCTTCATGGGTTGATTTCAATGTTCCCGTAGAAGACAACAAGAACATGCTGATTGTTACGACAGGACTCAAGGTTGATGAACAGAGTCGGGAAAAAATGCTCAAAAATAAGGTGAGAGTATTGAATCGAGACGCCCTTAGACAAATGCTTGATAATCGTCCCGAATGGTGGTTGAATTTCTATGATTCTGTCAAAGCAAGTAGAACACAAAGACAAATCGTTCCCACAATTAAGTTGAGAGAATTTCAAGAAGAAGCCGCCACTATGATTATGAAAGACGCCAACAAAAAGGGCATGATCATCCTTCCAACAGGTACGGGCAAAACAGTCATAGAAGCAGAAGTTATACGACGAACAATTGAAGAGTGTCATTTGAGAGGAATTGTCCCAGTCATTAAAGTCAACTCTTCTCGTATCCTCTTATGTTTCCAATTGTTTGAAGAGGTTTTTAAGTACATAAGTTCACACGGTATTGAGGCGAAATACTTTAACTATAACAGTGGAAACGCCGATGACAAGTATTATGCCATTCAATTGAGGAAGTTAGGAGGCTGTTTTAGGGAAATTGTATCAACGACTTCAGTAGAAGAAATCAAAAAAGTTTATGCCAAGATGCAAAAAGAGAAAATACCACTGATTGTTTTTAGCACTTACCATTCGTCTGAGAAATTTTCTACGAGTGGCATTGTCCCTGACCTAACCATCCACGACGAAGCACATAACTTGGTTTCTCCCGAGTTCTGTAACGTTGCCATTCTACCTTCTGACGCCGATTACTTCTTTACGGCCACCATGAAAACTACCGATTCCGACAAAGATAAGGGCATGAACAACAAAGATATATTCGACAACATAATCTATTCCAAATCTGCGAAGACTATGGTTGAAAAAGGCGAAATGGTTGCTCCTTGGATACATGTCGTTAGAGGAAGAAGCTCTAAAGGTATCGATGTTGAAAAGGTAGATGCAGACTATGGTGCCATTTTTAACTCCATTACCTCATCTTTCTTCGCCCACGAAAAGAAGATTAAAGAACTTGCCTACGATGTCAATGAGATAGGCGCAAAAGTATTAGTTGTTTGTAGAGGACAACAGGATCTAATGGAAATGTATAAAACTAAGGAATGGAAGAATTTTAGAGTGACTAATCCCGACATTCATCTGTACGCCCTTTCTTCAGAGTTTGGGCTACTGAATGATGACGACCACAGTTTGCCTCCCGTCACTAATAGTAAGAAATTTAGAATGATTAAGAGCGTCAAGGAGTTGGGTAATAACGCTCGATGTATTATCTTCCACGTTGATATGATAGGAGAGGGTATTGATGTCTCTGGTATTACGGGAGTTATGCCATTTAGGAACTGCGAATTGAGTAAGTTTGTTCAAAATGTTGGTCGGGCGGCAAGGTTACATAAGTTAGATAGACAGCGTTTGTATTCAGGAGAACTTAACGTCGGGGACACCTCCAAATATATCAAGCCTTATTCTTGGATTATCATACCTGAGTTTTTGAGTGGGTCTGAGGGTTTTGCCGACAGATTCCGTTGTATCATTGAGAAGCTAAGGAACGAGTATGGTTTTATACCCAAACAGAACACCATCATTGATAACGCCGTTGGACTTTCGGATGATGAAAATATTGACGTAGATAATTGGATTAACAAAAAGAAGAAGCACACTAACAGCGGAGTAGATACTTTTGACCATGAGTTTGAATCTATGAGCGCAATTGAGAGGATTATCTTTGATGACGAAGTGGAAATTAAAATGGAGAAGATAAGAGAAGAATTGAAATCACTTATTGGAATAACGGGAAGCCAACTTACACCAGAAGATGTTAAGGATTTTATTCAGTCTTCTAAATCTCCCATGTTCATTATGAGGCGCGTAGATGGAGAAGGTAAGATGATGATAATCGATGGAAAATGTACCATACTAAAGGGCTCTAAGATACGGTCTGAAGTAGTAAAGAGTTTCCCTTCGTGCTTCATGGACATTAGGGAAGATTGGTTTAATGATGGGGCGATAGTTGACGGAGTATTTGTTAGAGATATTGTTTGCGAGTCTCCTTCTATGGCTGCTTGTATCTTGGGAGGTGGAAGTATAAACGGAAAGACGGCTTGGAAAACACGAGAAGGTTTGACTTATGGCGATTATTTGAAAAATCAATTGACAAATTCCTCTAAGTAAGGTAGAGTGTCCACATGAAAGATAAAGACTCTATTGCTTGGAAGAAAATAATCAAGGAAGTATCAGAAAAGATGGCTTCCTTACCCAATAACCTTCAAAATATCCATACTCCCTTTGATCTGTGTGAAAATATTGTAGATAAGATGAAGGAGTTTTGCCTACTAAAAGAGAATGATAATGTAGGGCTGGGAGATAAGACGTTTGTTGTTTTTAATCTTGAGTTTATAGAAGTTTTGGCGTATGATCATGGTGTTCCCTTAAAGAACATATGGTTTATTACTGACTGTAAGGAAAAGGCATCAATTCTAAAACATAATCGGTATAAGAGCGTAAACGTTGTAGTGACTGATTTTCTAAAGTGGGAGACAGATATGAAGTTCGATGTGACACTTTTTAATCCCCCGTATCAATCTCCCAAAGAAAAAGAGCATGAAGGTAGAGGTAAATGTGGTAAATCTTTGTGGGAAGATTTTGTTGAAAAGGCTATTGATATAACAAAAGATAATGGTTTTATTGGAGCAATTCACCCGTCTCGTTGGAGAAAACCCAAGAGTAAAATTGGCGAGATTATTAAGACAAAACAAGTTATTTATCTTGAAATGCACGGATTGGAAGATGGTAAAAAAGTATTTAATTGCCAAACAGATTACGACTGGTATATCCTTCAAAACATAGGTTGTCACAAAGAAACGACTATAATAGATCAAAACGGAGAAAAGGTTAATCTCAAAATATGTGATGCCCCTTTTATTCCAGACACAAAAATTGAAGAAGTTATGGGGCTTGTGGCAAAAGAAGGCGAAGAAAAAGTAGAGTTGCTCCATAGCTATTCTGCCTATGAGACAAGACAAGATTGGATGTCAAGAGATAAAAATGATGAATTCAAACATCCCTGCATTTATTCTATAAGTATTGACAATAAAGTATCATACTGGCATTCTTCAAAGAAAGAGCAATTCTTCGGTATCCCTAAAGTAGTTTTGGCTAACGGACATACTGGAATAACCATTGATAAAAATGGCGAATATGGACTTACTCAGTTCGCCTTTGGAATTGCCGCCAGCCCAAAAAATTTAGAAAATCTAGCAAAGGCACTTAAGTCTGAAAGGTTTGTTAAAAATATAATGGGGTATAAGGGACAGGGCGGAAATGCTTACGACAAAAACATAATCCGGTTATTCAAGAAAGATTTCTGGAAGGAGTTTGCAAAATAAATTAGAATAATTGTTGACTTCTAAAACAAACAATAATACCAAATGAACAAGATTAAAATCAAGGAACCCACGAAAATAGCCGAACTTAAAGCTATTTTTGAAAAATCAGGCTTGGATGACGGGCTACATGGGCCAATAAGTTTTTATAAAATTGGCAGTGACTTTTACGCATATATTATGGCTAGAAACTTCATTGATGACGGGAGAGAAACTAAAGACAAATGTGAATTTAAGTTTGATGTTAAATTGGGAAAATTCATTAATACACCAAGGAAGGATTAAAAGTTATGCCAGAAAAAACACGAGAAGAGCTATTGAGAGATCATCGAAATGAAGAAAATAGAAAGTACTGTCACGACATAATTGACAGACACTTCGATGAAGCCATTAAGAGGTATGGGGAGCCAAAGCTCAAGCTATGTAATAATAGTGGTAGAGAAGAAAGGCATTTGGGGCAGGGATGGTCTTGGCGTGACGGTTCCGCTATAGATTCACAAATAAAAGATTCAACTGATAGGGGAGAAGTATTAAGACTAATTATTGAGCTTAGACACCCAAGCGATCCTAATTCCGTTCCAAATCTCCTTGAAAACATTCTCAATAAAAATGGGAAATAATATGAATATTACAATGAATATATCGCTTGAAAACCCAGAAGACCTAAATAACATTCCTAAATGTTATTATCCAAAACCCGTTATAGATCCCATTGCTATTCCTCGAAAAGGAGACATTTTGTTTTTAGGGGACAAAGGTTCGTTTTTAGTAAAAAGAGTTTCTTGGCAGTTTAACGAAGAAGAAATAATCGTAACTGTAACTATTGAATAATTCCTTCTTGACATCCTTCTCGCCAAATGTTACTATGTCCCCATGAAAAATGATATTGACTTTAATGACCCTGACCTTGACGAAATGTTAGAAAAACAGAACGCCATGAAATCAAAGCCCATTCATAAAATTTATACCCCTAAATCTAAAACAGTATCTCCTAATCATGCTAAACGACAAGCCCGCCGTAAGCAAAGTGCCGAAGATTTTACTCCCTCAACTCTAATCAATGAAATGCTCGATAAACTCCCTAAAGATCAATGGAAAGAAAATATTACGTTTTGTGACCCTGCCTGCGGAAATGGGAATATGCTTGTGGAAGTCCTAAAGCGTAAACTCTCTTTCAACCATAACCCAACAGAAGCCCTCAAAACTATCTATGGCACCGATATTATGCTTGACAATATAAAAGAATGCCGCCTTAGACTCCTAAAGGTCGTTGTCAATCATATAAACTCTCTTTCAATCATAATCCAACAGAAGCACTCCTCCTTAGAACTCGTTAAGATATTAGGTAAAAACATTGTCTGTACGCCTTTAGACAAGTATCCTAATGGCTCTCTTGATTATGATTTTGACTTCAAGTACACCCCGACAGACCTTCAAGCCAAGCAAGGTTTACAAAAGATACTGAAAGAAAAACTACTTGATACAGTCACTATATAAAGAAAATATTCCAATAATCCTTGACATACCTTTATATTTATCATAAGATGTCCCCATATAAAGAAAGGTAACAATAATGAATAAATATGTAATAATTTCCCTAATACTTATCTCATCACAATCTCCTGCCGCTTCATCTTATAACACCGGTAAAACCAAACCAGTCCAAGAAAACCAACGATTAGGATATAAACATCACAAAACCACATATAAACAAAAAACTACCATTTCCGATCCCTTCAGTTCGGCAGCAAATCCAAGACTATCACCCCAAATACCACAAATAAAACCAATAGTGATTTATACATATCCTCCTACACCAACCAATACTTTCCATAACTACTTCGAACAAGTAACCCTGACAAATGGAGAAGAATTATCAAAATTTAGACCACAAAGAATAGAAAATGAACAGTTAATTACATTTTGCTCCACTGGCGTCCTAAGAATAAACCTAGATAAACTCCCCGACAACGTTAGAACCAATATCGGACTCCTTAGCTACCAACAAATTAAAGACCTACAAAAACAACAAGACGAAAAGGCAGAAGAACAAAGATTAGAAATACTTAAACAAGAAGAACTTAAAGAAAATGAACGCATCCTTAATGAACAAAAATACATAGAACAAGCCGAACTACGTAAAAAAGAATACGAAGCGGAAATAACCATAAGTAAAGAAAAAAATGCCATATTACAGAAAAAACAAGAACTGGAGAGAAAAAAACTCGAACAAGAAAAACTCGAACAAGAAGAAATACTTAAAAGGACAGAACTTATAGCTCAACAAAAAGAGGAAATAATAAGAAAAGAACAAGAACATAATGAGGCAATTAAAGCTATGTTACTCGGTATATCCACTATTCTTTTTATGTTCCTCGCAGTTGTTTTTGGAGTTGTCATTTATGTCTTGCCATCCATAATAGCCTACAAAAGAAAACACCAAAACGCATTAGCCATAACTGCATTAAATATCCTGTTCGGTTGGTCTTTCCTAGGTTGGGCGGCCGCTATGATTTGGGCACTAACTAAAATTGATAAAATTGATAAAATTGATAAAATTTGATAACTAATATTTCTGTCTAATGATAAAACAATATTATTAAAAGAGGACGGGCGAGATGTAATTATGCCATCGAGAATACTACCGTTTATTGTCTCCTTTTTATATCACCGGCTAGTATAATGCACTCTGAATACTTTGCCCATTCCACAACCAATATATACTAATCTTACTTACCCTACTTGCCTCACTTGCCTTACAATATACCCACTGAATGTATTGTATGCCTTATATATAATTGTATACCATTATGCTAATTGTATAACCCGTACCTACACGCCCTAGTATATATTACTTCCGTTACCCTTCTTACCCTTCTTACCTGTATTACACCAAAATATATCCACCAAATCATTATGCCCATACATTTCATAATAAATCATATGTCACCTATTAACCCCCATTCCAATTCACTGTCGGCAATATCTTAGCTTTTGTGCCATTGATGTATAGAAAAAACTGCATAATATGTCCATGAGCCCAATTTATATAATTTGATAATAAAAAGTAGCGGAAGAAAAATGTAAAACCTCTACCCTGCCCTCTATAAAAACGCCCACTCTATCTCCACAGAAAACGTAATAGATTCGACTACTTTATGCAAATGAAATACCACTATATACTCCCTAAACTAGAGTAACTTAGTATTACAAACTGCACAAAAAATACCAGTATAACAGGTAATCTTTAGTGTTTTTCAAAAATTTTTCACTAATTTTTTTTCACTAAAATTCTTTAAAGCGCCATAATTCGCCTATTTTAGTGATTTAGGTAGTCACTAAAGTGTTATTTCCAAGTTTTTATAGTATGGTTTACTATTTTTTTAGTGATAAATATATGTAAAAAGTAGTTGAAAAAGTTGTAATAGGGCATATGATTGTTAGTAATCCTAGAGAAGTATGGCTATGGAAGATTAAAACTTCTCTATGTTAATATTGTCTTACATCTTCCATAGCCCTTTTTTTACTTACTCCGTTTACATGCCATTCTTTTAATCTCTTCATAATGTTATTCTAATAGTCTTTAAAGTTATTTGCTGAATGTATATGATAGATATTGCATAAAATTAGTAAGAGGGCGTATAAGGCGTTTAAAGAGGTTTGTGGGGTATTATGTGATTTTGTTAAAGAACTTTAATTTTGTTAAGGTTTTTCATATATTCACGAAGCATAAAAGGGCGATTAATGGCGTATCTGTGAAAAATCAATTAGCGGGTCGATTGTTTCATATGTATTGGTATGTCTCATTTTGTCTCATTTTGTCTCATTATAATTTATGCAGTGGGATTATTGATGGGGTAGAAAGATGAAGATAGTAATTGTTTTTTATAAAAAAGAGAGTAAAACTTAGGGGAAAATGGAGGTGGGTATGGAATTTTGTATAAGTTGTCAGAAGGTAGTTGGTGTTAGGAAGGATTTGACGGGATGTTATATAGATCCTGATACAGATGAGGAGTCGGTATATTTCAGTTATAGGTGTATGGAGTGTGGTAATTTTATAAAGAATGGGTTAGAGACGAATATAAACAAGGTAGCAAGGGCAGTTAGGGAATATAAGAAATAGGGGTAGTTGGGGGGGGAGTTATGAAAAGTGAGACTAGCGATAAAGTTTTTAATGATCAAGTTTTTAATCAAGTCTATTATCAAGTTAGTAATCAAGTTTTTAATCAAATCGAAAATAGAGTCATTAATCAAGTTTGGAACAAAGTCTATTATAAAGTCAGGAATCAAGTTGTAAATCAAGTTAGGAATCAAGTCTGGAATCAAGTTGGGAATTATTTTCCACGGAATGACATATAATAATGACATATAATTATGAAAACTAATAATCAAGTCAGGAATCAGGTTTTTAATCAAGCATTTAATCAAGTCAGGAATCAAGTCCTTAATCAAGTCTGGAATAAAGTCAGGAATCAAGTCTGGAATAAAGTCAGGAATCAAGTCAGTAATCAAGTATGGGATAAAGTTGTAAATCAAGTCAGGAATCAAGTCAGGAATCAAGTTGGAAATAAAGTAGAAAATCAAGTTTATCATCAGGTCAGAAACACACTAGATAATAGAGAATAAGACAATGAAAACTAATAATCAAGTCCTTAATCAAGTCTGGAATAAAGTCTGGAAACAAGTCTATAATCAAGTTTTTAATCAAGTCAGTAATCAAATATGGAATCAAGTCAGGAATCAAGTATGGGATAAAGTCAGAAATAAAGTAGAAAATCAAGTTGTAAATCAAGTTAGGAATCATTTTACACGGGATGACATATAATTATGAATACTAATAGTCAAGTCTTTAAACAAGTCTGGAATAAAGTCTGGAAACAAGTCTATAATCAAGTTTTTAATCAAGTCTATGATAAAGTTTATTATAAAATCAGGAATCAAGTCATGAATCAAGTCAGGAATCAAGTTGAGAGTCAAGTATGGAATAAAGTCAAGAATCAAGTCAGGAATCAAGTCAGTAATCAAGTCTATAATCAAATATGGAATCAAGTCAGGAATCAAGTATGGGATAAAGTCAGAAATAAAGTAGAAAATCAAGTTTATCATCAGGTCAGAAACACACTAGATAATAGAGAATAAGACAATGAAAACTAATAATCAAGTCGAGAATCAAGTATGGGATAAAGTCAGGAATCAAGTCTGGAATAAAGTCAGGAATCAAGTCAGTAATCAAGTCTATGATAAAGTTTATTATAAAGTCAGGAATCAAGTCATGAATCAAGTCAGGAATGATGTTATAAGTGTGGTGGATCAAATTGGGGATCGAATTGAAGATAATATTAGAAATGCAATAAATAGGGGTTAAGTATGTCAAAAAAAATAAAAAAAGTAAAGAAAGTAAAGAAAGTAAAGAAAGTAAAAAAGAATGTCAATATTTTTAAGGGTTTTAAGAGTGGCAAAGGGGGGGTAAATGGGGCGCTAAAGAAAGTGAAGAAAGTGAAGAAAGTGAAGAAGGATGAAGAGGTAATTAGGTTTAAGAAGCCGAAGGTAGTTGTTATACCTATTGGTCCTGAAGTTAAGATATTCAAGTTATTGGGATATTGTCGGTGTGGGTGTATAGTTGGGGAGAAGGATTTAGAGTCTAAGTACATATATTGTTGTCCGGATTGTGGTAAGAGGGCTAGGACGAATAAGTTAGACAAGAATAAGGGGGGTGGGGAGAGGATATTGAGTCGTAAGGAGTATATGGAATCTACTATAAATGCAGAACATTTGGAGGCACCATATATAGCGAGTGAAGATGTGCCGCCAGAGATATTGAAGAAGTTTGAGGAAGACGATTAACGTAGAGATGGGGTGAAGACCTTACACGGAATGATGTGAGATAATTATGAATAAAGAAATCTATAATCGAGTCTATGATCAAGTCTGTAAACAAGTTATGAATAAAGAAATCTATAATCGAGTCTATGATCAAGTCTGTAAACAAGTCTGGAATCAAGTCCTTAATCAAGTCAGGAATAAAGTGGGGAATCAAGTTGGTAATCAAGTCATTAATCAAGTTAGTAATCAAGTCTATTATAAAGTTAGGAATCAAGTCAGGGATTATTTTTTACACGGAATGACATATAATTATGAATACTAACGAACAAGTCGAGAATAAAGTATGGAAACAAGTTGAAAATAAAGTAGAAAATCAAGTTTATCATCAAGTCAGTAATCAAGTATGGAATAAAGTCGAGAATCAAGTCTTTAATCAAGTAGAGAATCAAGTATGGTATCAAGTCAGTAATAAAGTCTTTAATCAAGTCTATGATAAAATATGGAATAAAGTTAGTAATCAAGTTAGGAATTATTTTACACGGGATGACATATAATTATGAATACTAACGAACAAGTCAGGAATAAAGTTGTAAATCAAGTATGGGATAAAGTCTATGATCAAGTAGATAATCAAGTCAGGAATCAAGTTAGTAATCAAGTTAGTAATCAAGTATGTAATAAAGTCGAGAATCAAGTCTTTAATCAAGTCTTTAACCAAGTCGGGAAGCAAGTCGGTAATAATTTTACACGGAATGATATGTAATTATGAATACTAACGAACAAGTCGAGAATAAAGTATGGAAACAAGTTGAAAATAAAGTAGAAAATCAAGTTTATCATCAAGTCAGTAATCAAGTATGGGATAAAGTTAGTTATAAAGTCTATGATAAAATCAGGAATCAAGTAGATAATCAAGTCTGTGATCAAGTAGATAATCAAGTCAGGAATCAAGTCAGGAATCAAGTCAGGAATCAAGTCGAAAATACACTAGAGAATAGAGAATAAGACAATGAAAACTAATAATCAAGTCTTTATTCAAGTCAGTAATCAAGTTAGTAATCAAGTTAGTAATCAAGTTAGTAATCAAGTTAGTAATCAAGTCAGGAATAAAGTGGGGAATCAAGTTGGTAATCAAGTCATTAATCAAGTTAGTAATCAAGTCAGTAATAAAGTCTTTAATCAAGTCTATGATAAAATATGGAATAAAGTTAGTAATCAAGTCAGGAATAATTTTACACGGGATGACATATAATTATGAATGCTAACAATCAAGTATGGTATCAAATCTGGAATAAAGTCAGTGATCAAGTCTGGTATCAAGTTGAGAGGCAAGTCAGGAAACAAGTGTGGAATAAAGTCGGGAATCAAGTCAGGAATGAAGTAGATGATCAAGTTATTAATCAAGTCAGAAATAAAGTCGAGAGGCAAGTCAGAAACCAAGTCAGGAATCAAGTCGGGAAGCAAGCCAATGATATTTTAACTTCCACGGAATGACATATAATTATGAATAAAGAAATCTATAATCTAGCCTATGATCAAGTCTTTAATCAAGTCGAGAATCAAGTCGGGAAGCAAGTCAGAAATCAAATCATTAATCAAGTCTTTAATCACGTCAGGAAACAAGTCAGTAATCAAGTCTATGATAAAGTCTGTGATAAAGTCTTTGATCAAATCTTTAATCAAATCAGGAATCAAGTCAGAAATCAAGTTAGGAATAATTTTACACGGAATGATGTGAGATAGTTATTTAGGAATAATTTTACACGGAATGATGTGAGATGGTTATGAATACTAATAATCAAGTATGGTATCAAATCTGGAAACAAGTCTATGATAAAGTTTATTATAAAATCAGTAATCAAGTCATGAATCAAGTCAGTTATCAAGTCTATAATCAAGTCAGGAATCAAGTAGAGAATCGAGTCAGGAATCAAGTTTTTAATAAAGGCGAGAATAAAGTTAGGAATCAAGTCAGACGCCCCATTAGAGACGGACTTAAACCATTTACACTGAATCCATAAAGGCAAATAAAAATGCTTGTAATTTTAGATAATTTGTATAATATAGATGATGTTGTTTGGAGAGAGATGGTTATTTCGATGCATTAGAGAGTTATGCCTTTATTCGGGTCCATCTCTCAATTTAACTACTCGCCCGAATAATATACTGCGGGAGTAAGTTCTGCCCCGGCTCCTAAAACTCTCAACGGGGCATAGAATTTTATGAATAACAAAACAAAGGACATATAATGAAAGAAATAGTACTTAAGTCGTTGCCGAAGAGGATCCGTAAAGTTCGTTCGCTATTGGAGTCAGTCGGTCATCAAATTGGTTCAGTTCATTTTGTTAAGCGCTCTGACGGACTAAAGCGAAGAATGTCATATCGATTGCATGTAAAGTCCCCTTCGTATGCTCATAAACCCAATGGTAAGAAGTGGCAAGAAAATAGAGCTAAGGATTCGGACAACTTGCAGATCACGGTTTTCGATGTTAACAAAATACGATATGATAAGAAGGGTAAGATGAATGGTCGAGGAGATTGGCGTTCAGTACCTCTAGAAAATGTTACTCGGATTGCTGTTAACGGGGAGATCTACAAAATTCGGGGCTAAGCTACTCGTCTTCATTTAGGGCTATTGGGTTTTGGCTGTGTAAAAGGCAATAAGCTTTTTACATCATACAGCCAATGCGACTCTCAATAGCCCTTTTTATTTCACTTTCGAACTCGTTCTACCCATTCCACTCATCCCACTGTCGTAACATCCCCCTCCGGATCTTTGTCGTCGTCGTAGAGCACATCTCACTTACAAACTCTTGCAGTGATATTATTCATATATCTGTGAAGTTTTTTAAAGAAAGCGCTTGACATGGTGAGTGATATATTATAAGGTGTCGTTGTTCGGATGAAAGTGGAATGAAGAGAGTGAGAAAAAGTAAGAAAGTTCTTGACAGTCACTCTCGTATATATTAAGGTGTTGGCGTTGGAAGAAAATTGGTAATGAAAAATAAAATAAAAATAGTGCTTGACTTACACACAGTATGATGTATAGTAGGCGCATGACAAATGAAAGGAGGCGCAGGTAGAGAGAAGTAAGCAAGTAGTAAGAGTAGTAGTTGTTAGAAATAGAAAGTAAACGTTAAAACAAATGAGGTGATAAATGAGTAAGAAAGTTACACTGCCGGGTCGGGAAAGTTCTAACTATGGTAAGGTTACGGCTTGGATGCGGAAGGCTCGGGTTTATACTCGGGCTCAGGTGTTCGAGCAGTTCACGAATCTGGGTCTGAAGGAAGACGCAGCCGATGCGAGCACCACGGTGCTTTTGAGCCCTCGGCTGACAGCTCGGGATGGATGCGATCCTCGGGGTAATATGAGTTGCCCTTGGGGTCATGTCGCCTACAACGAGAAGCTGGCAAGGGTTGCTGATTCGGAGCAGCAGTTCCGCTTCCGCATGCGCAAGGTCGCCATGGAGGCTCGGAAGCGAACCGAAAAGATCGAGGTTGCTCCGGCGAAGTCCACGAAGTCTCCGGCTCAGGCTGAAGTCAAGACCGAAGCTACGGCCAAGGTGTAAAGGGAACGAGTTCATAGCCCCTCCTTATAGAAATATGAGAGAGGGGCTATTTTTTCCTTGCATTATTCTTAAAAACATGTAGGATATTGGTATGAACGAAAAAAACATAGCTATTGATAATGATATCAGGTTGGAACAAGCGGCTCATTATGAAGTTAGCAAAGGTTTGACCAAACAATATACCCTACAGGATTTAGGTAATAAGTTCATTGAATTTAAGAAATTAGTCATGCGTGGAAGTTTTACAGTGATTGAGTTGGAGGATTCGGTATTTTCTCGATGGGGTATTATGGAAAAAAGCGAGAAGGCTGTATTTTTTGATAATGTAAAAGAGTTGACAAAGTTGATGAAGAATAAGGTGGGTCAGAACAAGGCTAATAAGTCGAACGAGTCAAACGAGGAGAAGAAGTATGAATAAGTTTGGTATTTGGGATAATGGTGGTGTTTCGGCAGATCGTTATACCGTTTTGAAGAATGGTCGTGTTTATGTTATGAGTGACGGTAAGGACAATACGGTAGAGTACGTTGGGGAAGAGGGGTTTGTTGATTACGAGTGGATGGACAAACATCAGAAGAGGGTTGAGCTTGCTGAGGTGTCGGCCGAAGTTTATAAGTCTATTGAGCGTTGTTACTAAGGAGGGGTTCATGGAAACTCCTGCAACTGAAGTTAAAGATGAGTTAAGTGGTGGGTCTAGTTTTTGGCCTACTTTTTTCTCTCGGAGTAAGAAAGAGTTTCGGTTTATTTGTTTTGAAGCTCCTGACATGTTAAGGGTCAACCAAGACATAGTTAAGGGTGGGGAACATAGCGAATATTTCTGGAACATGAGAGTGTCTGATGTTGATGTTGACAATTTGAAATTCCTTGGGGTATGGGATCAGTTGCCGAATGAGATGCAGGAGAAGTTGATAAAGGGTGACATAGATGGGGAAAATGAGGCAAAGACAAGGATGGATCATGCTCGTCAACATCGTCGTAATAAGTATCCTGATATTCCACGAGAAGTTAAATGTAATAATTGTGGGGTAGTTCAGAAGATGGCTCCGGGTAATATTGCGGCTCGTATTGACAAGTTGGCTTCGGAGAGGGGCATATATTTGTTGGATGATTTTCTGAAGGATTTTCAATGTCAGAAATGCCGGCCAACGAAGGGAAGGAGGGCGAAACATAATTTACCTCCGAAGATAGAGTTGGTTTGTTCGTGTGGTAATAGGGTATCGTATCCTGCTTCTATTGTTTCGAAGACATTGGAGAAGAAGGGGATTACGTTGGAGCAGTATCAGTCGGGTTATAAGTGTCGTACATGCAAGCCATTTAGGGGGCGGCAGAAGGATCATAATTTGCCGCCGAAGGTAGAGTTGAAGTGTAGGTGTGGGAAGTCGGTTATATATCCTGCTTCTGTTGCGTTGAAGTTTGCGGAGAAGAAGGGGTTGACTGTGGAGAAGTTTATTGAAGGATACGCTTGCCAGTCATGTAAACCTTCACCAAGGGGGCGCAAAAGCAAGTCTAAATAATATAGAAAACGAGTCAAAGAAGGAAGCGATGGCAGACATTCCCACTTATACTCTCAACATTCCTTATTCTGGCATAAGGTATGGATTTTAGAAAGAAATTTTGTAAACTTATTGAAAAGTTCTTGACTCGCACTGAATGATATGATAGGGTATGCGCATGAAGAAGCTCGTACATAAAGGTCATCCAAGACATGCCAATTCGATATGTTTACCAGATTATACATTTGCTTGTTGGGATGCTGTTTATAATTATAAGTATCCAATGGTTAGTAGGGTATGGGGAGGTGTGACATGTCCAAGGTGTTTACGGCGACAAGTATGGGGTAAAAAAGGTAAGAAATGAAAACATGGATAGATAAATTGCGAGAGGTTCCTATTGATGTACTTGAGAAAATGATTGTTAAGGAGGAGCAAGATATTAAGATTAAGCAGCATGATTTGGATACGATGAGAATGATACTGATTGAGCGCATATTTAAAGCTGAGAAACCTACTTGACTTGCACTGAATGATATGATAGGGTTTATGTGCTGAGGTTAAGAGATTGGGTTGATAATGCATGAGACCATAGTAACTTTAAAGAGTGGTGAAGTTATAAAGGGTTCAATGGGAATTTTTCGTCCAGCTTTCAATTGGTTTACGCTTATGGGAAATGACAGGCGATTTTCTTTTGACGAGTGTAAATCTATTATTACTTCCAACGAGCGGGTCTCTATTAATTCTCCTATTGGTGGTGAGGAACAAGATGAGATGGTTCGGGCTAAGAAGAGTTTGGACTGGGGGCGAGAGAGAGGTTGGACTGAGACAGATGAGAATGGGAAAGAGCATTCATATCCTAAAGAGAAGTGGGATTGGGAAAAGAAATATGAAAAAGGTTCTTGACTCTTTCACTGAATAATGTATAGTAGGCGCATAACAAAGGAAGTTGAGGCTCCGAAATGAGTAAGAGAAGCGAGCGAATGAAGGTAGTCCTCCAACGCCTTGTTCGCCTCCCCCGTGGTAAATGCACGGGGTGCGACAAAGTGCGGGTGCGATACTTGGCGGAAATCTGGAATGGAAGGAAGGGATTCCCTGACAGCCATTACAGGGAAGAGGCGTACTGCATGGAATGCCACCCCGACATCGAAAGGGCAAAAGGAGTAATAAAGGAGAATTATGGAACGTAAATTAGCAACGGTTCAGAAAATCATTGAGATCGGTAATATTCCTAATGCTGACCGAATTCAAGTAGCCACGATCAATGCTTGGAAGACGGTTATTCGCAAAGATGAATATAAAGTTGGCGAACTATGTGTTTTTTGTGAAGTGGATTCTATTATTCCTTTCGCTCCTTGGTCTGATTTTTTAAAGGACAAGAAGAATCCCGAGAAGCCAATAAGACTTAAAACGTGTAGGCTCAGGGGTCAACTTTCGCAGGGTTTAGTTCTTCCTCTTTCAATTCTTCCACCAAATGCATATAACATTGGGGATGATGTTACGGAAGCACTTGGTATTGTTAAATATGAGTTGCCCGTTCCTACTTGTTTAGCTGGACAGGTTAAGCGTCAATTTCCTACTCATTTAGTGCCTAAAACAGATGAATTAAGGGTACAGTCTTTCCCTGATATTGTAAATGAGTTCAAGGGGAAGGATGTCTATATTACGGTGAAGTGTGATGGAACTTCTGGAACCGTTATTCATAAAGACGGGGAGTTTGATATTTGTAGCCGCAATCTTTCTTTCAAGGAGTCCGATAACGTTTATTGGGAAATGTTCAAAAAGTATAATTTTGAGAATATTTTGAAGAAGGTTGGAAATTATGCTTGCCAATTTGAATGCTGCGGAGAAGGTATCCAAAAGAACCGCCTTGGACTTAAAGGGCATGAGATCTTTGTATTCAACGTCTACGATATAAATAATCATAAGTATTTGGACTACAAGGACTTTGTAAGTTTTTGTAAGGAGCATAATCTTCCTACGGTTCCGGTAATTGAAGAATGCACGTTTGATTTCACTATAGATCAATTATTGGAGAAGGCTAAGGGGAAGTATACGAGTGGGAAGTTTAGGGAGGGTATCGTAATTCGCCCTGTAGTTGAAGGTAATTCCGAGGTACTAAGTGGTCGCGCAAGTTTTAAGGTTATCAACAATGATTATTTGGAAAAGGATGAGGAATAACAAAAGGAGAAAGTTATGAGTAAGAAGCGCAGAAACGATTGGGATCTTTGTTCGGCGGCGGGTATCGAAGTTAATTCTGGAATTCCTGTAAAAACCATTTCGCCAAAAAGATCTACGTATGAAACAATTGGGTTCGTTTTAAGCAGAGAAAGTGCAATTGAAGTGGCCCGCAACATTCTTATAGTTTCTAGTGACACTAAAACAACGGGTGATATTCCTTTTACTGTTCATCGGTCAAGTAAGAAGCTGACCATTAATACTTACCGCCATGCAACAGTTAAAGGATGAGGAATGACAAAGGAACAGATACTTGCCCTCATGATGGATTCTGTTGATACTTTTTCAAATCGTACTGATGAGTTGAAATCGAATCCTGAGTTTAAAGCGGCATTCATTGATCAGTTTACTAAAGTTGGGGAGGAATATAACAGGGCAAACTCATGCGATCAATGTTGGTTAGATGATGAATTTGGGAAATGGTTCAAAGAACAGTTCCCAAATATAAAGGACTTTAAGGAACAAATGATCAATCTTGGGCTTGGAGATTTGCCTCATTGATAATCGTTGGCGGTGGTGGTGCAGAAAAGGGCTCAGATTAATTTCTGAGCCCTTTAATTTTCAAAAAGTTTTTTATAAGATGTCACTTATCAAAAAAACTTAAACTTTAGTTTGACATATCCTCTTTGATTTGCGACAATCAGGCAGAAAGGAAAAATTATATGAAGACACATGTAGTTATTCGAAAAGGAAATGGCAGCGAAACGGTTGTGCCAATTTCGAGTTTGTCATTGAGTAAGAGTCCACGTGAGCCAATGGAAGATAAATGGGTTTATAAATGGCATAATCCTGCTACTTCGGAAATGGGTGGGTATTTGAATGAGGAACAGTATTTGCATCTGATTGATATTTTGGGAGTAATTGAAACATGAAACTAAGCGCAAAGAAACGTGGGCAGATTTACGATCTTGTTCATACTAAAATTATAGATTTGCGAATCCGGCTTAGAACTGGATTACTTGCAAATAATCCAAACAAAGAGAAGATTGACTATTATATTGCTCAATTCGAAATACCTCTGGCTCAAGCTCTTATGGGTCTGTTGGATAAGGATTACAAACGGGGTGTGCTATGAAGTTTGAAGATTTTGATAAGATGATTCAAGATGTTCCTCATAAGGTTTTGAAGGATTGGGACATTGAGTTGCCGTATGATACTAACTTTCAACCTATTATAGCCAAGGCGCGGGAGTGTGGAGTAACGACTTGGCATGTGATTGTTGGGTCGGTTACGGAGAAGAATCCTAAGCCGGTTACGAGTATGTACTGGGACGATAGGAGAGGCAAGGGGCATAATGAAGACAGTTAATAAAGGTGGCAAAATAATTCCAGAATGGGTTTTGGTTTGTCGAAACTGTGGATTTGAGATTAAGAGTGTTCAACAGGGTCCGACAAGAGGAAGAAAGTGTCCGAAATGTTTTGTTTGGCACGACAAAAGTTATTTAAAATAATCTTGACTTATTTAGTGATTCTGGTATAGTGCTCGCATACAGCTAAAGACCGTAGGCTTTCTCGTTCGCAAAACTCGTAAAGCTGGTGGTAATATGAATATTGAACTTTACAAGATGATTCCTCTCGATAAGCCGTTCCCTTATACTCATATGCTTCAACGAGTGGTTGCATATACTATCTACATCCCAACCGAAATCGTTATCAACAAGCCTCAAATTGTAGCACCCATTCAAGTCGCTCGTGTCTTTGATAGTGGTTTGTTTCTGACGGACGCAGATGAGCAGCTTACTTACGACGAACTGGTTCAGAGGCAAATCAAAAAGACTGGAGGGTTTGAGGGAACGAGGACGAGTAATCCTATCTATCTGGTAGAGATTTGGGCTGACTATGGTTCTGATGGGCATACTGAATATAAGTTTTTTGGTTGGCGGTTTGTTCCTAAATCAGTATTGAATGAAGATATTAAGGAGTATGAGGCTCATCCTTACAATGGCGAGGGGCTTCCTGAGTGTATGAGTGATAATTGTGACGAGTGGTATATGCAGAAAGTGGCAGATAAGGCAAAGAAATTATCTTAGAGGCTGGCATGAAAAATAAAAGGTTCGTTGGTTTGGACAGGTATCAGATAGAGTTCAAGGATCGCAAAGAAATGAACGATTGGATTGAAAAGAATTGTCATAAGTGGGAATGTACCGAGATATTTATAGAGAACGGGATTTGTTTGGAAATTCATAAGAAGGTGCGGATAAGTTTGTAATTGTAAAAAGTAAAATATTCTTGACTTCTTTAACCAATGTGTTAATATGGTCGAACAATAAGGAGATACTATGAAAGCTACATGTCCGAAGAACCCGAAGCATAAGAAGTTTGTTACAACGGCCCATGAGCTACACGAGTGGGTTGTTGATGAGACTGGAGAGTTTATTAAGGATGTTCATTGTCTTGAAGTTACTGCGAATCCAGATCCTGATAACTGTTGGTATTGTAAAACTTGTCATGCTGTGGCTGTAATTGAAAAGGACTAGACTAAGAATAAAAACAGTCACTGAATGATATATGATGCGCGTATCAAATGGAGATACTATGAGCATGACTTACCGAGAACTTCAAGAAGCAATTACTAAGATGACTGATGAACAAAAGGATTGTAATGTCACTGTCTATGATGAGGGATGGGACGAATATCTTCCTGTCGTTGATTATCGTTTTGATTGCGATGTATTAGACGATAAGAACCCATTTCTTGTAATTGTAATTGGGGCTTGACTTCCTCCACTAAATAACATATGATGCGTGTAACAAATGGAGATACTATGAGCATTAAAGCGCGGTTGGAATATCTTCGGGGTGAAATAGAGAAAGAGCAAATTAGTTACGGAGAAATTGCGGAGCTACAGTCCCTTTCAAAACATATTGAACCTGATGACGTTTTACTGTTACAATGGGCTGATGTTCCGGAAAAGATTTGAAAATAATTGCTCCTGAAGCTTTTATGGTGAAGCATTAGCCTTTTAAGCTAAGGAAGCGGGTTCGAGTCCCGACAGGAGTACCACTTTATAATAAAATATCTGATAAAATAGAGGAATATTGAACTCCTTTTAAGAATAAAATATTAAAAGGAGTTCAATATGAAATGCGAGAAGTGTGAAAAAGATCATGATGGAAAATTTGGAAGTGGTAGATTTTGTTCGAGGAGTTGCGCTAACAGTAAGGTTTTCAGTGAAGAAAGTAAACGTAAGAAATCTGAAGCCAACAAGAGAAGATATATAGAAAATGGATCTTGGGGAGGTTTACTTCCTGAACTTACAGAAGATGAAAGAAAAAAAATAGGACTCAAACGAATAGAATTTTGTAAAAAAGTTCTATTGGAAAGCAATTTTTTATCTCTTTCATACGACCGAAAAAAGAAAAGAATTATACTTGAGCAAGAAGGAAAATGCTTCGAGTGTGGACTTTGTGAATGGAGAGGTAAAAAATTAACGTTAGAAATAGAACACAAAAATGGAAATCACAACGACAATGACAGAAGTAATATGGTTGCCCTATGTCCAAATTGTCATAGCTTAACGCCCAACTGGAGAGGTAGAAATAAAAAGAGAGATAGCAAATGGTTGGCGGGTACAGAAATTTACAAACTTTATAAAAGTGGGAAAAATATTAGACAAATATTACTGATAATGGGATTGGCGGCTAAAGGTGACAATTATACAAAAGCGAAAAGAATAATTAGTAAGTTAGAAGAAAATCAATCTTATAACTTGAATTATTAGCTTTGTATAAACAATGATTTAAGGCTTAACTTTTACTGCTAATTGGAATCGTACCCGGCAGGGCGTACCAATTTAATCTAAAGTGGAATATGATTGAACAAGCGTCTTCCAAGTGGTTAACGGATTCAAAGCAAATCCCAGAAGCCAGTAATGAATCCCTGAAGCAAAGTTTAATTACTTGTGACGGGAAGGGAAAAGAATTTAAGGAAGCCGCTCTTGAAGAATTGCTTAAACGAAAATATAACGATGCGGTATTAGATGTGGAAGAAAAATAATACTTGACTCTCTCCACTGAATAATATATGATTGGCGCGTAATAAGGAATGAAATGATACCGAAATTTAAGCGTAGAAAGATTATTGTTGATGGTAACGAGTGGGAATACTGCATTACCGGAAAATGGGAGCCGTCCGTATTCATCCATAATATTGCCAGTAATGAGAAAATAGATTGGAACATTAATTGCGAATGTGTTATTAAACCCAAGGATATTAGAACGCTCATAGAAAAGAAAGAACTATGGGGAATAAAGGCAGGAAGTAATAAGTAAGGAGAACATATGAAGAGGATTAAGAAAGAGCCGGTTAAGAAAGAAGTCGTCAAGAAAGAAGTCGAGATTTTTGAGTATATCCGTAGGCGAAAGGCGGGTAAGACTCTTAAGGTTGGAGTCGTCTTGGGAACGTTGGTCAATGGAGTTATTCGGGTTGGATGGAGCAAGTGCAATCTAAAGGCTGGAGATAAATTTGCTCCCGCCCCTGGAATTGCTATTGCTAAACAGAGGTCGAATCTTTCTCATCTGACTATTACTCCTGTTCCCGACTGTATTAAGCGACAGATTCGGGCATTCGGGGGTCGTTGTGTTCGATATTTCAAGGATGCCAAAAAACTCGAATTGCCATAATAATGAAAAACAGCAATATCTGGTCGGGTTTTAATGCGCGTAAGACTATAAAGAAAAGGACTAACATATTCCTTATTGGGATTTATGTTGTTATTTTAGTTGTTTTTGTTGTTATTTTATCCATTAGGTAGGTCGGGGTAGGGCAGTAAAAGGCGTATGGGTTTTTATCCATACGCCTTTTTTATTGCCCTGTTGTAAAAACCGACATCGACACCGTGCCAGGATCAAACGTCACTTACAAAACATCATATTAAATTCTTTAAATTCTTTAGAAATTTCTTGACTAAGGTTATGGTGTATAGTAAAGTGCCCGTATTGAAAGGAACATTATGAATAAAAATAAGATATTGGCGAAAAAGCATGGTGCAGTGGTTCTTCCTTATAAGGATCTTCCTAGAACTTATAAGCTAGCGATTGGTCATTATATGTTTCTGGACGGAGAAGCATGGCACAACACGAATGAGAATTGGCGTAACCATAAGTTTTGGAATAAGGATTGTCCTACTGATAAAGACAGGGAAGAGTATGACGCCTACATTTACAGGGTCATGGTTCGGGCTATTCCTCATTTTGTCAAGGAATATGGGAAGACGAAATTTGGGGTAGGTGAGATTCCGACAGATGTTATGGCTGTAGAGATTCTGAAGCAAGGTTGGCCGAATCCGAAGATCAATACTCTTGCTAAATATAAGGAGTGGATACAGGAGAATACGTTTATTCCCGATCATTCCAAGAATAATCGTTGGCCGGTCATAATGGATTCGAAGGGGAGCGTAATTGATGGATTTCATCGCTTCCACAACTATTTAATTCGTGGCGATTTAACGATTCCTTTTGTAACTTTCGCCTAAGCCATCCCTCTCTCATTTTTTGTTTATCTTCTTCAGTTCGAGGTTTTCCTAATTTTAATTCTCTTAATTTTTGTCTCATTTCTGGAGTCATATTGCGATGATTAGCTTCTCCTATTTTCCTTCGATGTTCTTCTAAAAGTGGTTTTCCCTTATGAACTTCTGATAATTTCCTTTTGTGTTCATCGGAAATTGTTTTGCCGTACATGCCGTTTTCTTCTCCACTTCGTGCTCTTTTCTTTTTATGCTCTTCGGATTGATGTTTACCAAAAGCGTGATTTTTATTTCCCATTCTTGATGCGGACATTTTTTCTTTTGCTTCGTCTGACATTTTTCTTCCAAGATTCCACTGTCTTATTTTTTCTTTCGTTTCTTCTGAGTGCTCGGGTCTTTTTCCACCGCTGTCTAAATTGTATCCTTTTTCTCTATTTGTAGAATCATAGAGATCTATAAGTCTAATTTCGTGAAAATCTAAATCTTGAACTGGACAAGTAAATATGACTTCGAATTTGAAATTTTGTTCGCCATATTTATTCCAAGCATTTTGTAAGTGACCATTGGAGTATCTATTTTTTCTAAGAAGCGAACGATAAGAACTCCATCTTATCCTCAGATATTTGGTTTGTCCGATAATGATTTTGTTGTTGACAATATTTGTAATTTTATATATACTTCCCATATTGTCTGGTTTTATCATTTTTTCTCCAATTTTTCTAAAAGTTCTCTGAGAAAGTTTTTGAAGGCTCCGGAGATACATATGGCGTGTTTTTCCTTAAGAAGTTTAATCACTTCATATTCTTGCTCGTTTACCCTAAAGTTGAATTGCGTTTTGTTCTTTTCGTATTTTGTTTTCATGTATAGTCATTCTTTACAACGATAACTAATTCCTCTAATAAAATTTGTTCATTACGATTGACTCTTCCACTGAATGATCATATAGTAGGCGCATTACAAAGAACTTCCAAGATGCGAGGAGACAAAACGATACCTGTTGTCTATTACGCATGAAAGCTGCATCTCTAAAACTACAAAGAAAATGGACGCCAAAGAACTTCCAAATTGACGAAGAGTTTGGTTGTTTGACTCATGCAGAAAAGATGGCTAAGAACAAGAAGTTGAAGTTTGTAGTTGGGAGGACAAGGTTAGGTAAGAAGGATAAGTGGGGCGATCATGCTTGGTGTATTACTAAGCAAGGAAATATTATTGACCCTTATTTTCGATGGAGATTTCCTGACAAGTGGCATCTAATTGAATACAAGAAAGATCCCAAAGCATTTGATGGAGAATATTTTGAATGTGATTGAAAATGTTGTTCGATTTTTTCTTAGAAAGTTCTTGACTATATCCACTGAATAATACATAATGAGCGCATACAAAGGAGATATTATGCAAAAATCGTTTTCAAGGCTTTGGGAAGGATATGCGACAGACAAGGATGCTATTAAGGCAAGAAACGACGAAGCAAAGTCTCTGAGAGCTAAGGGGCATGAAGTTACTTGCTTTACTTTGAAGAATCAGTTGAAGAAGTATGATGGATTGATGCAACCTAATGGCGGTGTTTGTAATGTTTACTATTTGGATGACAGAACAGAATAAGGAGTATTATGAAGCGATATAGAGTTTATATTGACGTTGACGCCGAAACTAAAAATAAGGCGGTAAGGAAAGGTTTGGACACAATAAATCGACTCAATGTTGAGCTTTGTGAACTCAATTATACTGACAGCGAAATGATAATCATAAAAGAACTGGCTCGGGTTGCTTTGGCTGATGCTGAAATATTTGATGAAATGGCAGAAGAGCTTGATATTAAAGATGATACGCTTAAAGCTCTACAAGAAAAGATTGAAAAGGATATGCAAGAAAGAGCTTGACTATACACACTGAATGATACATAATAGGCGTCATACAAAGGAACGTTATGAGATTTAAGAAACTAAAAAACTTTAGAGACGTTTTGTTTGCTGTTTCTACGGGTAAAAAGCATCCGAATCCCAATCATGAATCTGGAATTATATGGAGAGATAACAACGAGATTATGTATTCGGACACCGGGGGTTCAGTTGGATATTCTCAATCCGATCTAAGAGAAATTGCGAACAAAATCGAATCAATAAAGGTTAATTAGGAAGGATGAACCCATAATTAAAGACGCCTACTTTCCGTTCATTTAGAGTTGACATTGATTTATAATATGATAAAGTGCCCTTATGAAAATTACAGATTTGAAAAACATAATTGAAGACAAAGAATATATGGGTCGCCGGTTTTCTTTTTGTTCTGACCTAATGAGTGATTTGCATAGGAAACAGACAAAGAATATTACTTATATGGTGGTCAGAAATGGTATTCTTGATTTGAATGAAACCTATGATGTCATTCAACCAACAGACGAAATGCTCAAACAAAGAATAGTAGTATTAGATAAGATATTCTTGATTTAAATGAAACCTATGATGTCAGACGTAATACTTAAACAAAGAAGATAAGGAGTGACTATGAAACTTGATACTGTAAATGTGATTGAATATTCTGATGATTCGGTTCTTGGGATTTTTTCTTTTACTGATGATGAAGTGGGGAATAAGGAGGCGGAGGAAGTTTTCAGTCGTTGTGCTAAGGAGAATGGTGCGACGGATGATGACCTTAATGATTACGCTCTTGATGATGGCATGTACGAATCTGGAAATTATCAAGTTTTTCTGACCCATTCACTAAGTAAAATTGATTGACTTCCACGATTCTTTATGGCAAACTAGGCGAAACAATAAGGAGATAACATGAAGCCTGAAACCAATGACCGAGATAAAATAGCAGGTGCATTTAGGGAGCTTCGTAAGAGTGGTTGGTTTGCTCGTATGAATTTCTGGTGTTGTCAATCTTGTGGATGCGCTGCCGTACCTAAATCCTGTAAAGATAAATTTGTCTTCTACCATAAGCAGGACGCCGAATCGTTTGGGATTGATGGTAATATTGGAGGCGAACTTGGAGGTGAACGTTACAGTGATTGGAGAGGACGCAACAAAAAAGACAGTATGTATATGTCCCATGGAGAAGGTGGGGACGCAAATGAAATCGTTGCCATTTTGAACAAGCATGGGTTATATGCAACTTGGGATGGATCAAACGGCACGAGAATTATGGTCAAGCACAAGGAATAGAACAAGATCGGTTTGCGAAGACGATTAAAACTTCTTGACTTCAACTGAATAATGATGTAGTATGCGTAAAAATAAGGAGTGATATGAATAAAGAACTGATTGATTTCATGGCAGAGTCTTGTTATTATGCTCAAGAACATATTGGAGATCCTGATGCTTGGTCTACGGATAATGCAGACCGCGAGAAACTTCTTCAATGTACTTCCTTTCAAATGTCCTGTTTCCTTGCTCAAAATACTGTAAATGGGTATAATGGAGTGGAGTGGGAAGTTGTTCTAGAGCCTCTCGTTTCTACTAAGTGTGATAAAAATGGGATGATGGTAAAGAGTATTAAGGAATGGAAGAAAATTCTAAATAAGATTGCAAAAGAACTTGGTGGATGGAAAAAAAGTTTGACATACACTAAATAATGATGTAGTGTATTTTGAAAATAAGGAGATGTTATGGCTAATGGGAAAATCAAGCGTAGTAAGGATGGTTATCTGTACAGCGTTTCATTGAACAAGCTTACGGAGGGAGAATTGATGGCATTGGTTCGTGCTCTTCGCTTTTACAATTCGCCGGTTGGGAATGATGTATTGGCTTATATTCGGAACGCCGCCTATGAGTTTGGATCTGAGACTTATTCTAAGTTAGAGGGATTTATTCGGGATGTAGATATGGCCGTTGAGAAAGAGAACAATAAAATAGCAGAAAAGGTTTGACATACACTAAATAATGTGATAGGATGCTTGAAACAATAAGGAGATATTATGCCTAATCATACAGCAAATCGTTTGGTTATTACTGGTTCTGTTAAGTTGTTCCCCAAGATAAAGAAATTTGTGGATGGGGAGAATCGTTTTGATTGTAACAAGATTATTCCGATACCTAAGGAGTTGGATGGGACACGTTCGCCTTCACTTATTAAGACTGCTGAAGAAATTGCGGAGATGAAGAAACAGAATGAAATTGACAAGAAGAAGTGGATTAAGGAACATCCGGGGTCTAAATACGAGGGGTTTTTTAGTGGAGAACAAGCTATTACGCAAGAACAATATGATGAGCGGATTAAGAAGTATGGTTTTTCCAACTGGTATGATTGGGCTGTTCAGAATTGGGGAACTAAGTGGGGAACGTATGATGTAGGTAAATGGAAGAATGGCAAAAAGAGTATTGAGATTAGTTTTAATTCCGCTTGGTCTCCTCCGCTTCCTGTGATTAAGACTCTTAGTGACAAGTTTCCTTCTGCTGTATTTACTCTTGAATATGCTGATGAGGGAGGCGGGTTTTTGGGTTCGACTACGTTTGAGGATGGTGAAGTAATTGGAGGGGAAAAGCTTGATTGGAATAGTCATGCTGGTATTGATATGTTGAAGCGTCTGGGTCGGTATTGTGAAGAGGAAGAAGGCGACGAAGAAGAAATGGTAAAATAGTTTTGACTTACACTGGATAATGATGTAGTGTATGAGTATGAAAAAGAAAGATGTTTTAAAGGTAAAAGAAATACATTATTATCGCTTTTCTATTTCTCTTAACAAAAAACAAGAGGCAAAGTTATATTATCGTTCTCCGCGAGGTATTCTTCGTAATTATGATAAAGTCTTTAATAAGTTAATGAGTGCAAAGTGTTTTGATATTGAATTTGACGATAATATGGACAAAATACATTTTTCAATTAATACTACACGTTACGGAGAAGCAATAATTAGGGCTAGAAACGTAATGACAAGGATATTAAAATATTTATCTAGAGATTGACTTCCACTGAATAATGATGTAGTATGCGTGAAAATAAGGAGTGATATGAAGATATTGGAACATTATTCTCTCAAGGTGGCGCGGGAAGTTGTCAATAAGATTAATATTCCCGCTAAGATTGCTGAATATGTTGATACGACTTGTTGGGCTAATTGTCGGGAACAAGGGCTTAGTATTGCTCTACCATTTGGGCATACTGAAAATTGGAAGAGGGTTAATGTAGCTCAAAATCGAAATTCTGATGATATTGTTGTAATATTTGGTGGTTATCATGATTTTGATTTTCGGACTAATCAACCTAATGAAGATGCTTATAAGTCACGTACCTTTTTCAAGTATAATGAGCAAAAGAAGGCGGCTGACTACATTAAGAGTCTTATTGTTGAGGCATATAAATTTGAAGCGGAAATGAAAATTGAGCTGGCTAGTAAACTTATGGTTAAAGCTTGACTTCTTTAGTGTTTATGGTAAGATAGTTGAAATAAAGGAAATATTATCATGTTCACGTTAATCGGGGTCGGGGCAAGGGTTATTCGGTTTGGTTTGAGGCTAATTTTCCTGCCAAGCCTAATTTCGATGACATTTCGGCTTATGCTATTGACTCCGGTAAAATTGATGTAGAAGATGCGGATGATATTGATGAAGCTGAAGAAGTTTCTAAAAAGGAATATGAACCGGGCGATGAAGGTATAATTATGAAAAAGACAGTTGAAAAGGCTAGTTTTGTTTTGAAGGATTACGAGAATAACGACAAAAAAACTAAAGTGGAAGTGGCTATTGGAGAGAATGGCGGTTTGCTGATTCGTCCGGAAGGCTATGGAGATTGTTATAGTAAAGATGGTGAGGGGACTCCTATTCTATTGGATTTCCATGAAGGTAAGATGTATTTGTATGTTTGGAGTGAAATTAATCGAGAAAACCCGACCCATGTTATTGATTTGTCTCCTGCCTTAGAGAAGAATTATGAAGGGCAAGAACGCTCTTGACTTGCTCACTGAATATGATATGATGTGTGTAACAAAGGAGCGTTATGGATTTCTGGGATTTATGGCGATGCTCAAAAAGATGCCGATAGAAGAAATGGGCAAGGTAAATGAATAATCAAAGTCTCTGAGAGCTAAGGGGCATGAAGTTACTTGCTTTACTTTGAAGAATCAGTTGAAAAAGTATGATGGATTGATGCAACCTAATGGCGGTGTTTGTAATGTTTATTATTTGGACTTTTGTTAATATATGACTCACAAACAACTAATCAATGATGCTAATGAAGCCTTAGACCGGTTGTTTGCGGATATGTCGGTTAGTAAGGAAACAACTCTGGACGATTTAGAGATGATAATCGAGAATCTTCAAATACGTTGTGAATCTCTAAGGAATGAAATAAACAACGATAACTAAACATTCGACTTGACTTCTTCCACTAAATAACATATGATGCGCGTATAAAAGGAGATATTATGAAGCTATCTGCAAAAAAGAAGGGTGAAATTTACGATCTTCTTCATGAGCAAATAATGAAGGCTCGGCTGACTTTACAAGGAGAGGGATTTCCTTGCTCTAATTGTCCTTTTAGAAACAAGATGGATTATGTAGTGGCACAGCTTGAAATACCTATCGCTCAAAAGGTTATGGATTTAATTGAAGGTAAGATATGATTAAGTGGCATCCGATTGTTGAGGGTGGGATTAAGCCTGAACTTGTATATACGAGCGATTCTTATGATATGGAGTTTAATCGCTTAAAAAAATATATAGAGTTCTTGATTAAAAACGAATAGAGTTCTTGACTTCTAATGTCAGTATGTTAATATAGGGCGCAACAAAGGAGATATTATGGATGCAATTAAAACATTCAAGGTCGGTGATAAGACGGTAAAGATTTGTTATGATGAAGACCCTATTAACCCCCGAGATTCTAACTATCAAAGCAACTGCGACACGTTCATTTGTTTTCATAAGCGATACCATCTTGGGGATAAACACAATTACGATTTTAGGGATTATAACGGTTGGGATGAACTGGAGGAACAAATTATAAAGGATTTGAAACCTATTGAGATTCGACCTTTGTATATGTATGACCATTCCGGCATTACAATATCTTCATCCCCGTTTAGTTGTTCTTGGGATAGCGGTCAGATTGGTTTTGCGTTGATTACCAAAAAACAGGCATTAGAGGCTTGTATGGTAAAAACAATCACGAAGAAGACAAAGAAATGGGCAAAGAAATACTTGGATGCGTCGATTAAGGAATATGACTCATATCTTCAGGGAGAGTCATACGGATATATTATTGAAGATGAAGATGATAACGAACTCGAATCTTATTGGGGTTTTGGTGGAGATATTGACTACGTTGAAAAAGAGGCTACGGAAGCTGCCAAGGCAATTAAAGTGTCTCCTAAGCCGGAAGTGAAAGCCCCTAACCAAGTTGAATTTTCTTTCGTATAAAGCTGGAATTACCTACGTCATGTCTCTTTGGTTTGAAGACTCGAAATGGGTTACAATAAAGGAGAAGTGAGTTATGGCAAAGGAAAAGAAGGAACGTAAGATTCTGGCTAATGGTAGGCAGTTCTTGAAGAAGAAGGTTGATTACTTCAAGATCGATGAATGTCGTCAAGAACTGGCTCGCCTAACCAAAATGAATCAGACTGCATCCAAGTATTTTGAGGATGTTCAGAATCGATACTTGGAACTGGGAGGAAACTTCGCCAAGTAGTTTATAACAAATTGGTTATAGTATATTGAAGGACGGGATTATTAATCCCGTCCTTTTTCTTTATACATTCATCGGCCGCACATAATTATACCCCACCGCACACAAGTCCGCACACAAGTCGTCACGCCCCCAATCTCACTTGCAAAAAAATAAAATATCAAAAACCCCAATGATTTGCTATGTTTTGTTTTTAGTAAGTGACATAGCTCACATCGGCACACAACTCGAACTACATATGGATCCACATCTGTAAAATTCGTCAATGTCATCGATGTTAAAAATATAAAAAAGTTCTTGACTGTGATATGTAAAAATGAGAATATTATGGCGTTGGAAGAAAAACCTATAAAGAAAGGGTAATATGCCAACTGTAATCGATTCAGTAGTTAGTCAAAACTTCCTTCGGGCTTTGGCGGATATGGATAACGTCAACCTGAAGGCAATCGAAGCAATCCTTGAACCCATGCCCGTCGATGATGTTAAGACTCGTATTGGTTCGGTTAAGGGTCGTTTCTTCTCTGTTGACTTTGCCCGTAAGAGGGATAAGAAAGTCAATGGAAGGATCGTCGAGGATGCTGGTTCAATTCGTCGTATGCTTTGTCGTCGAGGCGTTGCAAAATATGTTAAGGGCGTTCAAGACGAAGGGCAAAGGAAGCAAGAGGATGAGCGTTACGAAGTCCTTACGGTTTGGGATATGGGGGCTTACCAAGAGCTTCGTAGGGCGGGCAAGGAGCAAGAGGAGGCAGGTGCAGGAGCTTATCGGCGTATTAACTTGGCAGACGTAAAGGCGATTTCAATTGAGCCCATGCCGATTGAGACGGAACAGGTGAGGGTTGAGAGAGACGCTGAAGTTCCCGAAAGAGTTTAGTAGTTCATAGTTATGCTAGTTGGGGCAAGGAGTAGTCAACCTTGCCCCTTTTTATTTATACATTTTTATTACGATTTTGCTTGACAAGCCCTAAAAAGTTTGAGAACATATACACATCTGGCACGGGTCTGTAAACACACCTCAAGCTGCCTCAAGATTGATCCCATAAGCAAACGATTGATCGGAGCAGCAAACCCAGCCAAATATATCACTCGTAAAACAAATTGATAAAGTTATTGACATTCTAAAAAGACTGTAATACTATGTCCTCAATAATTGGAAGACAAAAATATATGAATTGATCGGATAAAGTTCTTGACTGCTCCCTCTGAATAATACATAATGGGCGTATAAGAAGGATATATGTCAAACGCACTCGCTATGAAGTTATCAGAGAGTCGATGGGGAAGAATGAAACTCCATACTTATGTTTATCTTATCCGTGACCACCAATTTATCAAACATATAAAAGGTATTGTTCGAGAAATAAGGGGGAAGTAAAATGATAGAGAACAGATACGCCATAATGAATCAGAAAACCAATAAGTTCGCTGTGTTTTCATACGACAGAGGGTTTGCTGAAGTGAGATACAGCAAAGATTCTCCCCTGACTGCAACATTGTTTATGACAAAGAAGGACGCCATCCTCGCCCTCGACTACCACGTTGATTTTGATATATATTTCAAGATTGAACCAAAAATCGTCTACTTCAAGATTACTATTGAAGAAGAGGTCGAAGAAAATCACAACAAGGCAATGGAGAGTAAAGACGATGCCTGACCTAACCATGGAGCATATAAGAACTTGTGCAGATAACACCTATTGGCAGAAAAAGGTTAAGGGTTCTAGGGGTGCCGATTATACAGTGACTTTTCAATTGATACAGGGCGAGGGATTTTGGTCTTGTACTTGTCCATCTTTTAAGTATCGGCAGGGGGATTGCAAGCATATTACGGCAGTAGCGAAGTCCACGGTTACTAAAAGCTCCAAAGGTTAAACGTCCAACATTAAAAGAACTTTACCCTTGACTTTATCCACTGAATAACATATGATGCGCGTACCAATAAGGAGACGCCATGAATGAACTTAAATTGATAGTTCTATTGGGAATTTGGATTGCAGTGGGAGTAATGTCAAGTGTTTGGTTTGGATATGTCATGAACAAAAAATACAAAGAGGATATAACTATTTTGTCATTGCTTACATTGTTTATCGCCATACTTACTGGTCCTATTATCCCTCTATGTTTTGTTGCTGGCCGGGCTATCGATTGGATTGAACATAATGGATCTAAAATCCTTGACATAGTAATTATTAAGGCGCAGAAATGATGGTGAAAATTAAGGGGTAAGTATGCCAATCAAATTTGGGGACGAATTAACGAAGCCATGCCGTATTTGTAAGAAAGTCTGGAAGCATAGAGAAACAGATAAGTATTATTATCTTGATGGGATATTTGTTTGCAGTCATCATCCCGGCGTAAAAGAATGGTGGGAAAGCAATCTGAAAGAGGCCAATGAGCAATTGATTAAAGACGGAATAGTTCTTGTTTAGCCTTGACTCTCTCTATGTTCCTGCTATAGTGTTTGAAAAGGAACAATACCATGGACTTAATTGGATACCTTAACAAATACTTTACTAATGGCGAACAGGGAATATTTGAAGATAAACCCGTTGACCTAACTTCCCATTTTATCGAGAAATTTGGAGTGGACGTAAAGAAAGAAGATAACCTTTATCAGTTCAAATATAACATGATAACGGTTAACTGGTCTTTCCCTATTACCCATGAATGTCGAGGCGTAATACTTCGATATAACGGTACTTGGGATTATGTCTCTCGCCCCTATAACAAATTCTTCAATTACCACGAGCCTCTTTGCGCTATTCGAGAAAAAGACTTTGCCCCTAATCTTCAAATAATCGAGAAGGCAGACGGGTGTTGTCACGAGGATACCGTTATCATAACAGAAGACGGAGAGAAAACTATCAAAGACATTTGCGATAATGAGTATAGGGGTAAAATACTTTGCTTTGATACTTTATATAAGAAAATAGAGTATAGACCTGTAATCGCCCATTCTGTTAAGCCTAACATAAATAACTGGTATGAGGTAATGCTTAGTGATGGCAAAAACATAAAGCTAACTGGTAATCACAGAGTTTGGCTTCCTAAGTTAAATTGCTATAGAAAAGTAGAAGATCTGTCCGAAGGAGACGAAGTAATGATTTTTTGAAAAAGAAGAAGGATTCATCATCTTTTTCTATGAATAAATGTAGAAAAAGGGGGGGATCCTATGAAACGATGTCCATTTTGTAGTGCCAATATACAAGGTACAAAGCATCTATATATTTGTGATAATAGCCCTGATTATTTTCGCAATATGTCAAAATCAGAAAGAAAAATCGAAGCCATAAAATTGCTATGGCCTGAATTGACAAAAGAAAAACTCCATCATCTTTACATAAATCTCGAATATAGTTTGCCAACCTTATTGAAAGATTTTGGTATTAGCTATAAATCATCTATTGCTTTGTTAGACCATTTTCATATACCTAAAAGGACAAGGCAAAATTGTATAACAGAATCAGCTAGGAATAGATATAAAAAATCTATAATGGATAAGTTTGGTGTTATCAATCCTTCCCAAGCCAAAGAAATAAAAGAAAAGAAACAAAAAACGTTTTTGTCTCATTATGGCGTTGACAATATTTTTAAGCATGATATTTTTAAGAAAAAAATCAATGGTATTTTGTTAGATAAATATGGAGTCAAAAGGCTTACTAATCCCTCTCAATACAAAGAAACTTGTCTTAAAAGATATGGGGTCGAACATATATCTCAATCAGCGATATTACAAGCGGCAAAAGAGCAAAAGAATCTAGAGAAATACGGCTGTAAATATCCATTGGGAAATCCTACGATCATAGGAAAAATACGAAGAACTTGTGTTGAAAAATATGGTTTTCGGTATGCTTGTCAGTCAGAATTAGTAAAATCTAAAATATCCCAACGTGTGAAAGAGTCATGGGATAGACTTACTGATGACCAAAGACAATATCGCCTAGAAAAAATATTCGGAGGGATAAAAAATCAAGCGTTTAGATCTAAATTGGAGTTTAGAGTGGAGAATATATTGGCTCAATGGAGAAATGAAAATGGAATAACTTTTAGAACAACGTACTTTATAAGTAAATATTCTTACGATTTTCTAGTCGATGGTCATATAATAATAGAAGTACAGGGTGATTATTGGCATGCTAATCCACTTCACTATAAACCTGACGATATTCTTTACTATCCAAATAAGAAAATCATGGCTAAAGAAGTTTGGGCAAAAGATGATATAAAAAAACAAAAAGCAATTGACAAAGGTTTCCAAATAGTTTATATATGGGAACATGAAATGAAGGATATGACAGACGAAGAACTAGAGGTACTAATTTCGCAAAGAATATTCCAAAATGAAAACAGTAGCAATAAAGAGTATTAAAAAAATTGGTTGCAACTCTAAACGTTATGATATTCAGATAGAAGATAATGAAAACTTCTTTGCTAATGGCATTTTGGTCCATAATTCATGTATTCAGGCTTGGTACGATGATGTTAAAAACCTTTGGCGCGTCTCTACCTTGGGCACCATTACCACAATGTCTTTCGATCAAGCTTTCCGCCCTAATGAAACTTTTGCCGATCTATTTCTCAAAACCGCAAAAAAGATTGATTGGAATAAGTTTGATAAGCAATATACTTACTTGTTTGAACTTTGCACCCATGACAACAGAATCATTACTCAATACCCCGAAGATACCATTTATTTGATTGCCGTTAGAGAGAAGCGTTATGGATTATACAAGACGGATCAAGAAGTGGATGATATTTGCTTGGATCTGATGGAAGCCGGGACAAATGTAAAACGTCCAGCCCTGAAATTCTTGTTCGAGTTAGGCTTAAATTCTCTTCCCGAAGTAGTTGAATGGGTAGAACAACAGGCAGAAAATCCTCAATATGGGACTTATCCTGAAGGGTTTATCGTTTATCGTGGAGGCATTCCTGTTGCTAAAATGAAGAACAAGAAGTATTTGGCTGTTTTTCATGTATCAGGTGGAAATAAGGGACATGCAAAGAACGCAATTATTGAAGCCATATTTGTAGGGAATATTGATGATGTTTATGCGATGATGATCCCTGAATTACAGAAATTTGCTGACGAAATAAAAGAGAAGGTAGCAAAATTGGGGAAAGAAGTAATGGAGTCAGCAGGATGGATAGTTAAGGGTAAATATCCCACTCAAAAAGATTATGCTTTGGCGGTACAGACTCATTGCAAAAATAGTCAACTCCATTCCTTTTTCTTTAAGAACAAGGAAGAAATACTTGGAGGCAATAATATTTCTGAAATCTATACGGTTTGGATTAAGGAGTGTTATAAACGCTTTCTGGATATTTGGAAATGTAACGAAGACCCCAAAGATAATCGGGAATAGGGTTTGACTTCACCCACTGAATAATGTAATATGCGTATATGAAGAAAATGAAGCAAAGTATAAAGAAAGGTATAAATATGACAGCAACTCGTCAAATTGATATGAATGGTCGAGAAATTGAATTGGGAGATGAAGTGATGATGCCGTCCCCTAACGAATCTGGTACAGACTCTTGGAATCATGATTTTGTTGGAACAGTTATTGATTCCGACGAAGAGTATGGCATTATCACTGTTACAGATCAGGATGAGGATTGTTTTGATATTGAGCCCAGTCGAGTCGAAATTGTGTGAGAAATGGTTTGACTTGTCTCTGCCAATACCTTATAGTTGGCTCATATGAAAAAGACTCGCATAACAGTCGGAACAGAAAATGCCCCCTATTGTAAGTTCCATCGCCCACTCCCCGGTTTGTTTTGGAGTGAGCTTGTAGTAATGCTAAACGAATGGAAAAGGTTTGAATTAGGACAAAAGGGAACACGATGGGATAAGTGGTTGGAAAAGAAGGAGAATATGCTTTGAAAACAAAACTGTCAAAAGTAGATTGTAGTCGAGGCGCACCAATGGGAAGATCCGATTCAATTCCCGATGATATTGAAACAGCAGGAAAACTCTATCTCGAAAAACTGAATTTGGTTGACGGGGATTACGATCAGGGAGGTTCTTATTGGGGATATGTTTTAGATAATGATGTCTACAGGGCAACAGGAGAGACCCAAACAGAGACCGTCGAAATATTTGTAAGGGCTAAGGATAGGGATGACGCCAAAGAAAAGGTCAAAGAGAAATTCAGAGAGGCAAAGTTTTTCAGATAATATTTGACAAGAATGGCTGGGTTTAGTAGTATATCCACATGAAAGGAAAGAAGGGTAGAAATATGGGTTATGGAAGAATAAAGTTCAGGAAGACTTGGGGTGCTATGAGTCCTGTTGAGCGCGTTCATTCGACAAAAAGGGGCAAGAAGGGATATGACAGGAACGAGTGGAAAAAGGCTGATAAGTCTGGAGATAATAACGAAAAGGATTGTTAAAGACATGATTGAGCTTACTTGTCCAGTTTGTCATGCCGAGTTTTTTACTCCTGATGCCGATGATACAGATGACGTTCAGGGTTTAAGAGTGAGATGTCCCGAATGTCATACAAAGTCGCAGATGATCGGGAGTTCTCTGATTCCGTTTGCAAGATTTGATTTAACCCAAACAATAAGATTGGATTTGATTGCTTGTTGATCGCATTAAAAATGGCCGTTTTCATAAGCGTCATGCGAGTTATGCGCCGACAAGATAGTTCGCCATTTTTACGTCCTACCGTTAAACTATCTTGCCTTCCTTTAATGTCTGCCGTGTGGGACATATAATAGCTCGCACATACGGACAAAGCCTCTTACTTCGAAATCGGTAAGAGGCTTTTTGTTTTATCATTCTCCTCGAACTCCTCGGACAGCCTGATGACGACGGACTATAGGCTTATAAACTCACTTGTAAAAACTATCAAATAAAAACATAATAGTTATTGACATATGATATAGTTTGTCTATAATGGTGAAAATTAAGACAGGATGGATATATGAAAGACAATGAAATCGGACAGTTTCCATACGTTAAACCAACAAATGATTACTGTAGAGATTATCACCCGAGAGAGTATATTGCCCACACAGAAGATGGTAAATTGGAATTGACTGATAAAGGAAGAATAAAGTGGATACAAAATTTCAAAATTATGGGGGAAGTAGACCTTATTGATATTCCAAAAGGCAAAGAGTGTTCTGAATTACTGATAGATCTTCAAACTGCACACGACTGTTATTGCGCCGACATTCTTGAACTGGATGGAGAAGTGGAAGGCGAAACCATTAAGTACGTTTGTCTATATGGTAGTGGCTGGGCTGATTTTGGTTTTCCTTTTTATGATGATACGATTACCGAAAAAAACACCCACAATACAGGTAAGGGGTGTTATGCTCTTCTACGGGGTAAGGCAAGGGACAAATTTATAAAAATAGCCAAGAAAGATTGTCTGCCTTCATTTGAGGATTGTTTCACGGGCGACATTAAAAAAGACTTTGTTCTCCCAAAATAATTCTCCGAGGTTGAAATAGTTACGATTAGTTCTTGATTCTCTCCACTGAATAATGTATAATGGGCGCATAAAAGGAGAAAATTTATGGCTAACGAAAACGATATTCTACTTAAAATTGGTGGTGGGATTGTTGGATTATTGGTGGTTTCCGCGACAATAGTTTTCGACCTATTTGTAGAAGCATTTATTCTCATCAAATTGTGGACATGGTTTGTGATTCCCTTTTTGAGTCCGGTTATGGGAGAAACCGTCCCTCTTATGAATTACCCCATTGCTATAGGAATTATGGTTATTGCAGGATTCTTCAAAACACCTAAAACATCTGAAACAAATGACGGAGACAATGCGTTAAAGATGGTCTCTATTGCGTTTGCGAAGTGGGGAATTACACTTTTGATCGGATGGATCGTTCATTTGTTCATATAATTCTTGACTTCTCTAATAATACAAAGGATAAAAAATGAGTAAAAATTTTGAGATTGATTGGTTTTTCCTTATGCTTGGGCTTGTACTTATCGTAAGCATGTATCTTAGCTATAAAAGCGACGCGAACGATAGCAAGGTTAAGATAGAGAAAGAGAAGACTCGACAGATAGAACTTCAGATAGAACTTCAATCCAAGCCCTATCAAATCTCTACAAATCTCTACAAATAACGTCGAACAATAAGCTCAGTTGAAAGATTGCAACATTATCATAAAGAAGGATGTATGAAGAAGCGCATCTTTATTGTAACTCCTAACGGAGAAAATACAGACGACCACCGCCATGACATCTGTACTACTTCAAGTCGGATGGGCTTTCTTGACGTTTATGGTGCTGACTTGTATGAAGTGGTAGGAATAAGGCAGAGTCTCAAAGCGGCAATCAGACTCGCTGGAAAACATGGATCGAAACGTCCAGCAGTGATATAGGGCTCTTGGTTAGTAGTAAGTGGAGAGTGCCTGAACGGTGAAAGGAGCAGCCTTATAAGCTGCCGGAGCAATCCTAGTGGGTTCAACTCCCACCTCTCCAACCATTAATCCATGATTCGATTTCCTCCATATTTTTCTTGACTCTATCCACGTAATGATGTAGTATGCGTGTATTGAAGAAAGGAATGTCATGAAAACACAATCTGACCTAGAAAATTACATAAGATTTTATGTCCCTAAAGGATGGGTTGGACCTATTAAAGAGTTTGATTTTGCTCCCCTGATTTCCGATGAAGATTTTAAGATTATCCTAAAGTGGAAATTTCCAGACAAGCCTGCATACAAGAAATGGTATATTCAAGACGCCATTAAAGATTGGCTAAAAATACCTTGACCTTTTCCATCAGTCTGTTAAGATAGGTACATGAAAACGCATCCCTGCTATCAATGCGGTTTTTGTTGTAAAATTTCAGCCTGCGGATATGGTAAATGGGACGCCGCCAATCATCGCTGTTCATTCCTCAATACAAATGGATCATGTTCAAAATACGCTGAAATTATTGAACATGAAAAGAATGTCCGATTTCCGATGATGGGATGTGGATGTTCTTCGATTCTCTTTAATGATATGAGGGATGCCAAAATGAGAGAACTCGGTGTTGATTTACAAGTGGAAGAGGACGAAGAGCTGGGACCAATCGACGACAGCATCCTAAAACTACTCTTCCCCGGCTAATTCCACGTTTCGCATCATTCTAAACCCCAACGACTTGTATTACCCCTCATTGTTTTAATATTTTTGGATCCGGCCATTTGCAGCGGTGGCCATTTCGTCATAATCTCACTTACAAAAACATTTCACAGTTTTTTAAAAATCTGTTTGACTTATTTTTAGTGATTTGAGAAGATATACCCATGCAGAAGAAAGTAGTTAAGTCAAACAAAGGGGCAGTAACGATGAACGACTATCTGACACTCAAGAGGATTCAAAACGACGAGACCAAGAGTAATGTTCGCAGAGAGATTATGGACCTGATTGTCAAGTTTTCCAATCAATGCAAGAAGTCAGTCAACCTCTTGTCGCTTCCTTCTACGGAGTGGCCTTTTGAGAAGGGTATTAAGAAAGAAGCGGGGCTTATTGATACCTGCAAGAAGCATGGTATCAAGGTGAAGATGACGGGTATTGAGAACAGCAGCGATCCAAAGGTTCTTCGCGCATTCCGCAATAACGCTCCAAAAGGTGCAACTGTTATTAAAGGCGATTTTGACAATATCGCCAAAAAGGTTTTATGGAGTGGTGGGATAAACGTGATTTGGGCAGACTATTGCGGAAATCCTGCCGAGATTGGTCACATTTCAAACACCGGCAAACTTCGCTATTCTTACCCTCATGTGAAAATGTTCAGGGACGCTGTGATAGAGTCAGATAAGCCCATGTTGTATTTTATGACCTTCTCTTGCAATGGGAGAATCAAAGGAGGGGCTGACATGATGATGAGGGCTCTATCCCCAAATGCTTCGAGTATCCATACTGCGATTCGACACAAGTTCAGCCAAACTATCAGCACATACGGTTTGAGAAAGAAAGCCAAGATCATCATGGACATTTACTATCATGGGACCGGAAAGGCGTTCATGGTTACTCTTGGTTTCGCTATCAACTTCAACCCAAAGTTTCCTACCGTTAAGAAAAATTGGGTCAAAAAAGATATTAAGGTTAAAGCGGCAAAGATAGTACGAGTTAAAATTGATCGAGTAACCATTAAGAAAGATGCTATCAAAGCTCTTTCTGATATTGGGTGGGATAATGAAAAGATTGCCTATGCGCTGTCTACTCAAAGGACAAAGGTTGGGTCTGTCCTTGCATGGCATAATCATAGAAGCTCATGGCAGAAAATATCCCGATAAATAACTTGACTTTTAGGAACGATAATCCATAATAAACGAAAACAGAAAGGATGGTATTATATGTATATACCAAAGGTTATCGAGAAGGAGTTGAGGTCAGAGTTCGTAAAGTCATGTCTTGAGGAGGGAATTAACGACTGCAACAGCATAGCCAAAATCGCTCGGAATATGGCAAGGGAAATGTCGGTGATGACCCTTGCCGCATACAAAGCCAATGTTACGCGCTCAAAGTGTGGAGTGTCAGCTAGACGTAAGAGGCGCTAAACATTGGAGTGTGTTAGGTTTGAAAGCTCCATCCTAAATTTTTAGGATGGAGCTTTTTTTGTTTGAATGTCCCCCTGGATACTGAATATTCGTAATCTCACTTACAAAAACATTTTCAAAATGATATTGACTTATATTCAAATAAGAATATAGTTATAGTATGAGCAAATTTGAAAAAGATTATATCTATTATGATGACCAACTTAACCGCCATAATAGAATTTACGATAATGACTTTTGGGAGGAATGGAAATATGGAGAGCGACCCAAAATAATAGCACAAAAAGACCTAGAACAAATAGAACGCGAGTATCATGATATTGATTGTGAACGTCGGAAACTTAAAAATCGGGCAGAAGAATTGGCCAAACGAGAAGCAATCATAAAAGCAAAAGAAAAAGAAGTGGCAGATAAACTGGCTCACCTTTTTGAAGTTGAAAAAGAACTAATCAGCCGAGAAGAGGCGCTGTCTAAGGCTGACTTCAAAACCAGCAAACTCTATGAATTGATAGGCTAAAAGCTCACGGTGAAAATGAAATGAATAAAAAATTCAGAACACTCTTGACTCTACACTAATTTCTGATATAGTAGGGGCATAATAAATGGAGTCAACATGTACCTTCAGATAACCGATAAATGTAATATGTCCTGTAAGCATTGCGGCATGAGTTGTACTAAAAGAGGCACGTTCATGTCCATTGAAACATTCCATAATGCGTTGGATAATTTCGACTCTTGTATTGCTATTGGAGGCGGTGAACCAACTCTGCACCCCCTCTTTTGGCAAATGGTAATGGAATCTATTTCAAGGGCAGATGAAGGGGTATGGATGGCTACTAATGGGAGTATAACAGACATCGCCCTTACATTAGCTAGTCTTGCTAAAAAGGGCATTCTTGGGGTAGCCTTGTCTTTAGATGAATTCCATGACCCGATTGACCCCAAAGTAATAGAGGCATTTTATGGAAAGCCAAAATATAACATAAATAGCGACCCAACAGACCTTCGGGAAATTCGCAATGTATCGGGCAAGCTCATTAAGGCTGGACGTTGTAAGGATGGTAAGGAAGGCTGCATTTGCCCCGATATGATGGTAAAGCCTAATGGGGATGTAAAAATTTGTGGATGTAAGAATGCCCCGATTATTGGAAATGTGAATACGGGCTTTGAAATTCCAGATAATTATATGTATGGAGAATGCTACAAAGATCAGGAACATCGAAGAAACGCTTGACTTCCCCCACTGAATGTCATATGATATGCGTATACAAAGGATAATACAATGAGAAAAAACCCATATGAAAAAGAACCCGAAACCCATGAATCATTCGGACTTCTAAGCCTTGCAAGAATAACGGGTACGCCTAGACCACTCTTCGGTTCTACCATCAGACACGGAGATACAATTACACTTACCATCAGCGAAGGAAAATTCTATCGAGACTTTCAGAAGAACAGATACCAAGGCGGAAAAGAATTTATTGAAGTGGAAATGTCGCAGAGCCAATTCGCTGAAGCCATTACTACACTGAATGTTGGATGTGGTGTTCCTGTTACCCTCCATCATGTAAACGGCAAACTATTGTCCGAACCACCATCAGTCGATTTCAAGGAACGAGCCAAGAACGAACTCAAATCGGAAATGAGAGAGATTGCAGAACGTATCGACAAACTTTCAGCCGACGCAAAAGCAATCCTGACCCGCAAAGGCTCTCCCATTAAAGCAGATGAAAAAGAAAAACTTCTCGAAGATCTTATGTTTTTGGTTCAAGAGGTTAGAAGTAATATCCCGTTTGCCCATGAGTGTTTTCAAGAGGCTGTAGAAGAAACCGTTACCCACGCTAAGGCTGAAGTGGATGCTTGCTTGACCTCCATGAGAGAGAGGCTGGGACAAAAAGTTCTGGACGGCAAGATTGAAGTGCCTCTGCTTGAATCCCCCATTAACAGCCAAGACGATAATTAGTTCTAAAAATTCTTGACCTCTTACTCAAAAAGATATAAAGTACCTCTATGACAAATGAAAAAATGACAGAATGGATTGACAGGGCAAGTTATACGGACCTGCTCAACAAGTGGCGTTTTGAACCCAGCGGAAGTCCTTGGTTTCAGGGAAGTATGGGAGACTACTACAAAAAAGTAATGCTCAATAAAAAAAATAAGCTCAGCAATGTCGCCCAAGTATTAGCAAGCAAAACAGTAGGATGGAATAAATGAACGACTTTGACTATCCTCATGAAATTATTGTCGCCCTCATAACTGCCATACCTGAAGACGTTTACTCCCCTTGTCCCTGTGGATGCGGTAAGAAGTGGAAGTTTATTAAACAATCTCCAGACCTCGACGAACATTGTAAAAGATTCTGCGATAATTACAAAAAACAATTGACACCATAACCAATACCTGCCATAATGTCTTTAATGAAAGAGGAGAACAAGATGAAGAAGCCGAATGTTCAAGTCCTTCCGAGCGAAAATGGTAAGAAATTCCGAGTCATGATTAACTTCATTCAACATGGTCCCGAATACTCATCCAAGGAAATCGCAAATAGCCAAGCCGCTCAAGTCATTGCTCAAAACCTCATCGTTCATTAACAGCCCTTTACAACCAAAAGAAAAGCCCCATTCTTAAATGATTGGGGCTTTTTTGTTTTACGCTTTCCTCACTACACCGCAAGTTTCTGGATACCGCGGCCAGACACCTCGCCATCATTACTCACTTACAAAACAAAAACATTCAAAAATGGGCGTATTTTGAGCTGTTTTGTTTTTATAAGTGAGATCACATGCACACCGGGATCCGCACACTGGCCAATTTTATCCACACATCCACACTAAGAAAACCAGTTCTAGTTCTTAAACCAAAGTTAAAGTTTTTAAACGAAGGTTGATTTCTCCTCTCCATTGTCACTCATAAAATATATTCAAAATTGTCTCTTGACTTATTATAGTGAATATAGTAATATGCTCTTATGAAAATAAAACAAGTCAAATGTAAGAGCGGGCTAATGGGATGGCAAACAAAACTCCAAAACAATTACGCCAATTTTGAAGAGTTTCAATCCTACTCAGAAAATTATGGTATATCAAAAAAACTTGGATTTAGCTCCGATATGAAAGCGTGGAAAGCAAATCCCGTTATCCAAGGCTCAGTTAATCCTTCCGACTTCAAAATTGTCTCTTGACTCCTCATTGAATATATGCCATGATGCACGTATGAAACTAATCGATTCAATTAAAGCTGGCGATAAAGTGACAATCATTACTCCTCATGGAAATAAACTGACAGGCAAAGCAGTAATGAAAGGACCGTATGGATGGGTTCTTAACTTGGGCGGTAAATACGGAACGCCCGGAATTGCCAGCGACGAAAATACTATTCAAGTTCGCAAATAATTCTTGACTCCCCACTGAATACATGATAGGGTGTATGTATGAAAACAGATGAACACGCCGAAGCTCGTTCTTGGATCGATTGGATTTATATGCAGTCTTTCCATTTTGACTTTTCCGATATGCAAACCTTCCTCGACGCCCTTGATGATCTTGAAAATCAACTGAAATAATTCTTGACTCTTCCCACTGAATAACATATGATGCGTGTATCAAAAGGATATAAATAATGAATAAGAGCAAGTATAACCAAATCATCGACATCATTACAAACCCAGATACCGATTACAAGACTATTGCTATGGAAGTTGCCCGTCAGTACCCCACCATATTTCTGAAATGCTCTGGAGCGAAAGACGAACCCAAGCACGAAAACTCAACTCCACATGGCTCTACATACAGGGATGGATTTAAAGTTAATGAGGCGATTATCGACTTTATCAGGAGAGGGCGAATCGTGTTAGCCATAAAGGAATATCGTACTCTAACTGGTTTGGGACTTAAAGAATCAAAAGATGCCATCAATTCCTTAAAAAATACAATGAAACAGAATGGGGAAATCTAAGTCCCCTAACTGAATAATTCTTGACTTCCCCACTGAATAATGTAATGATAGACGCATGAAAACAAAATACATAATTGTCTTCAAAGTGTCTGCCGAAAAACTACTTCCATCAGTCGGAAAAACCATAGACAGCATCAATTCATTTATGGAAGGATGCGGCTTCAACGAAAAGATTACAATAAGAAGTGACTTGCCATTTGAACTTACTACCGCCCGCCCCCTAACCCCCGAAGAAGAAACCCTTTTTGTTTCCACTACTGTTACCGAAATGAAACGTATCCACCCCGAATGGAAACCCTCTTTTGAATCTTTTCAAAGAATCTCTTGACTCCCCACTAAATATATGCCATGATCTTCTTATGAAAGAGCAATACAAACAATCAATCGGAAATGACGGCGATACAAGATTCGAGAACGTCCCTTCATACGGCAATTCACTCGAAATACTAAAAGAAATGAATTATGAAGTGGTAGATTGCAGAGTCCAGCCCATTATGGAGAGAGACTACTTTACCAAAGAACTCAAGTCCAAAGGCTACATCCATGTCCATTTCTTCAACCCAAAAGGAACAGAAATCGCCTATTGGACAGCATTCGTGAATATCCTTACCATATTCAAAACACCACGAGTATGGGATAAAAGTATATTCAATGCCTCCGTTTATCCTTGACTTACTTTCACCAATATCGTATTCTCTTATCAGAAAGGGAATAAATCCATGCAATATAAATCGTTCCAAGCCAATATTCTAACAGTAAAAGAAGCAACCGAACAAAAAGCCACAGATCATTCAGAAGTGGCTAAAATATTCAAAGACATCCAAAACATCGCACAAGAAACATTCCAAATACTAACCATTAATACCAAAAACCATATCATAGACCGCCATATGATTTCCCTCGGACTCGCTGACGCATGCTTAATCCATCCACGAGAAGTGTTTAGAGCCGCCATCTATGACAGCGCCTATCGTATTATTTGTGTCCATAACCACCCATCAGGCGATATAACCCCAAGCGCAGAAGACATACGTATTACTAGGCAATTGATCGAAGCAAGTAAAATCGTCGAAATCCCCATAATCGACCACATCATCATCGGAAAAGACAAACATCTTAGCATGAGAGAGTCAGGATTAGTACAATTTTCCTGTTGACTTACTTTCACCAATATCGTATTCTCTTATCAGAAAGGGAATAAATCCATGAGCAAAACAATGGACATAATCGAAATGACGGCTCTCAATGCAAGCCCAGAGATGAAATATGATGGAGTAATAAACCCATATCTACAAGACTGCTATCACATGGGAACAAAAATCGGACATAATGTTGAAGTGATGTTCGAAAAATTTGAAAACGAAAACCATAAATACATCGTCGTAGTAAATAAAGTATCGGGCGAACGAATTAAAATCCAATTTAAGGAGTAACCCATGAGAGTCAAATCCGATAACCGAACAGTGGCAGCCAAACTCAACGACATCCTGATTCAAACGTTCCCTCTCGCTCGACTGACTGGGAAAATCAATGACCTCGTATCCATCCACCCCGATAAGGACAGCAAGGGAAAAGCCGTCCTGTTTACATGGAAAAAGACAACCTTCAAGCTGACCGAAAACCTCAAAGTAAAGGAACTCGACTTCACCCATACGTTTGCCAATACGGAACTGTCGAATGAAGCAGAAGCCCTGATCGCCAACAATGCCAAGTAAATAGCCCTAGAGAAGCATCAAAAGGACAGGACTAACCCTCCTGTCCTTTTTGTTTATACGCCTACTGCCAGGACAGCCTCCACCCACATATGCCACTCGTAAATAATCTCTCACATTCTTCTTTACTTACCCCAATAAATATCATATCATCTTATCAGACAAAGGAGATAATACCATGAACCCAAAAGATAAAGTCAACCAAGCAGTGATTAAACTATGGCTCGCCCTTCGTGAGCTTTCCGACGAATATATCAATGACCCATCCAAAATGCCCAAAGAAGACCTAGACCTGCTTATGCCCATAACAAACCACTCGGCTATTCAAAACACCCTTGCTAAATATAATTCTTGACCTACCCCAACAAATATCGTATCCTCTTATAAGAAAGAGAGATAAGCCAATGAAGAAATATGTCCGTTTTATTGATATGCACGATGATGGCGTTGGAGGAACCTTTGAAGTGACAGATAAAGAATTCGCCCTGCTTCTTCCCTACCAAGATGATATGGGAAATGGAAGCCCAGTCCCGAAAAATCTCCAAACTCTGCTATGGGATGAAATTTATGACAGGGAACAGTCTGACGTAAATCCCAACAACCTCTCCGATGACCAAGTAATTATCCAAGCACTTTGTTAGAAAACCCTTGACTCAACCCCAAATTCTGGTAAACTCTTATCAGACAAAGGAGATATTACTATGAAACGTATCGAAATACACGCCCTCAAAATCCTCCAAACTACTTCCAAGAAAGTCGGTTGCGTAGTGAGAAAGTATAACGAACATGACCGAATCGTTAACTCTACAATCTACCTGTCAAAGTTTATGGGGTTTTCTCCTGCCTTTAACCGAGTCAAAGAACTACTCAAAACCCTTCCTTGCGTAGATGCCCAATGCCCAACCTGTAACCGTATGTTCAAAGTAAGCGTCCCCAACTAACGCCCCTCTACAACGCCCACAATAGCCCCACAATCAACAATAACTACTAAATCAACCCCAAGTAGCCCCTCTAGCCCCTAAGCCAGTATAAAGGCTCTAGGGGCTTTTCCCATTATAACCCGTCAGTCCCAGTAAATCTCGGCCGCTGGATACATCACTCGTTGATTCTATAAGTGGTATGGTAGTGGAGTAGGCGGGCCAGCCGATTACCCTGTGCCTATGACATGGTGATTTGCAAGTGAAAGTTGTTCCCCCTGAGCATCCGGGTATCGAACTGAGGAGGATCTATACCATCATAAGCCCATGCCCGCCTACCCAAAAGCCCTACGCCCTAGGCAGCCCCCCATGCCTTCCTAAAATCATTTTTATTATCCCTAAGGGTTCCCACGACTAGCTGTGCTTTAGCGAAAGAACGGCATTCGTTTTTCGTTTATAAAAAACTAATTCCCACAGAAAACAGGGACTCCCAAAAATTTTACCGCACGAAATTTTTATTTATAAAAAAGTGGATTCCGAAATATTTTAAAAGATACCTAGAATTTCACCACAAAAAACATTATGTGTCGAAAATGGTATTACAACGACGGGTTTGTTTTGCGGTTTATATTTGTTCTTTTACATATTTTATTTGAGACAATTTAAGTTTTTTACTTTGAATAAATTGGAACTTGGCACCAATTTTTTTAACAAATTGTCTCTTTTTTACGATATTTCTAAGGTAGCTGATCCAATGGTGCCCCGTCGCTATCAAAAAGTTGCGATTATTATATCCTGTTACTTCTATATATGTATTGGTTTTTGGTATATAAAAATCATATAGTCGCTGACCAAGCTCTTTACCATATCGCTGATGATGCTTTAATTGTATGCCTTTATTTTTAAACAAAAGATAATAATATGCTTCTACTAAAGAATCACATATTGTTCCGTCTTTAAGGTGTATTCTAGAGCCGCTGTAACAAATACATCCTGCCCCACATAAATGCCTACAGGGCTTTTGCCAGAATGTCCTATTACACTTGCTACATTTTATTTCCAAGGGGGTTTCTGAGTTCTTATAAATAGACTTAGAATAGTCATATGTGTTACCGTGGACGACAACAGACTCTTTTATAAATTGTTCTTTGGTTTTTGGGATTCGAAAAGGATTACAAATAGGGCAGCAGAGGTTTCCGGATAGATGATGATATGCTTTTTGCTTAAAAATTTTTCCACACTTATTACATGTTATTTTTATTTTTGAATTACAATCTTCGTATATGGATTGCGAATAGTCGTATTTTTTTCCAGATATTTCCTTCTTTTATTTTGGGATAAATAGGGTTGGTTAGGGCTTTAAAATGTGTATTCGGTTTATGGGGATACCTTATGATTCCTGAAAAATTATACAATTATACACATAAAAATCAATTTTCGTAGGGAAATTAAGGTATTCCGGAAAATTTTACCCACAGAAATTACGGTAGGTAAAAATTATTTAATTAGCGGGTTAAGAATTCAATCTTTTTTTCCATAATTCATATTTGCTAGAGAAGTGGTTGATTTTATTTTGGAGATTTTTGCCCCAAGTTGTTTTAGAGGGCGATTTATTAGACAGGGCATAGTTAATGAATTTTGTTCTTGTGGGGCATAGCAAGCAATTTTCCCAAGCGGAGCAGATATCTCGTTGGTTACAGAAGACATTTTCGCATATCCATTGAGGAGAACGGGGAATAATGATTTGTTTAGATTTTATCATAAGTCCATAAGTCGAGTTTTATATTAAGTCGAGTTTTATATTAATTTTGCCAGTGTGCTCGTCTCGTCGGATAGTAAGTGCGGGGGGGCTGTCTTCTTCTGGAAAATCATTCTCAACTTCTGTGGATTGGTCGAGTTTTAGAAGTTCTTTGACTATATCTGCAACGGTTTTAACTTCTTTTTCGTATATTATGGGTATCTTCATTTTATTAGTATCTCCTTTTCTCTTAATTTTTTAGTTTTTTAGTTTTTTAGTTTTTTAATTGTCTTCTGAATTTTCTTTTTGTCAACATCGGTTAAACTTTTGAAAAATAAGGTGGTTGGGAGTAGGTATTATTTAGGTATTTTAATATTTCTTGATGGTTGAGGGTTGTTTGGTGGTATAGGAAGTAGAACAGGTTGAGTAGTTTTAGGTCATCTAGTATATTCATTTATTTTCTTTTTGGTATTTTTAGTATATTTTTAGGTATGAGGGTTAGGGAGGTATTGTTCCAGATTATTTCTATTGAGTCTATGGTTGGGATTTTGAGTATATTTTTATGCCATTTGATATTTATGAGTGTTGGGCATAGTTCGAATTCTGGGTAATCTCGGCTTGACCAGACGTATTTTTTAAGTGGGTTCATTTTTGTTTAATTGATATTATAGGATATATTATGGTTTTGTTGTTGGATTGGGCGATAGATGGAGTTCAGGGTTAGTTCGAATGTTTTTGTATTGGCTAAGTATAGTTTATCGTAGATTTTTTTAAAAGATTTTCCCCATATTTTATTATAGGGTTTGTGCCATATTAGTTCAGTTACTATAAGGTGTGTTTTTGTTTTTTTTGTTTTTTTTGTTTTTTTTGTTTTTTTTGTTTTTTTCATTAGCTGCGAGCGGAAACCCCGATGTCTTTAGCGTCGGGGAGGTAAGCGAGTTATTAGCCCACTCTATCCACTACTCCTTTCTTAGTCACTGGATAGTTGATTTATTATCGTGAGTGTAGAACGATTTTTGGTATTCACGAATGCAATTTAAACACCAATTAGATCTGTCGTTATCGTTTTTACTACCACATTTTACACAGCGTTCTTTCCATGAGCCATATTTTTGATTATAGCAGTTTGTGCAGAGATTAGTATGTTGATTGGAGTGTTTTTTACCGCAGTCTTCGCAATGTGTTCTTTGATATTCTTTTTCTTTTTGTTCTTTTAGTTCCTCGTCATAAGCTTCGGCTGCTCTTTTTTGAATATCGTGGTATCGTTTAAGTTCTGAGTGGGCGACATTGGACTCATCCTCTAAAATTTCCTTATAGCATTTGTCGCAATAACGAAATCCCATTCCTCCGTTTCTAGAGTTTGTAGAGGAATCTTCTTTTCCGCAATTTTGACATTTATTCCATGACATAATTTCACATATATTTAGGTGGTTGTATTTTTGTAGAGAATATGGGTTCTATTTGTGTGTATATTGTATAGTCAGGTTGTCCGAAGTTATTAAAGTTATTAAAGTTATTAAAGTTATTAAAGTTATTAAAGTTATTAAAGTTATTATTTTGGTTAGGGAACAATTTTTTATTTTGGCATTTAGGGCAGAATATATCTATAGATGATTCTGGTAGTGGGTTATTGCAGTTGGGGCATTTACGTAGGTTCATTTTATTTTTATTATTTCTATTTATTTTAATTATTTTGTTTTTGTTTTTGTTTTTATAAAAATATCATAGCATTGTTGACAGAATATGTTTCCGAAGTAATCTTGACAAGATTCTTCTTTTCTTATTAATTTTTTACAGAATGAATGTGAGCATCTGTAAAATCCTAAATTGGACATATTTCTAAGGAATCTGTATTCGTCCATTTCAGCGAGAGCGACAATTTGGTTCATCATTTTTTGTCTCCCGCTTTTAATCATATTATTTAAATCGATGGGGCACATATTATTCAATAGGTGGTGGGTTAAAAATGGGGGTATTAGCGATTGGTTTCCATTTGTCATCTGCTTTAATTTGGTTATTTTCTCTAAGGAAGTTTAAGTTTCCGTTATTATCGAATACGGCGTGGTTATGGTCATTCATTCCTGTTTGTCCGAAGATCAGATCGTGTTTCCCATCTTCTCTTTCTCTATGAGTGAAGAATTCGTGACCGTTATTGAAGTTGACATCATCTATTGGACTCATAATGTATCTCCTTTTGTTACATAGTATAGTATGGGTGGGGTTAAAAGCAACAAAAATATTTTAAAAAATATACACAGTATTTTAAATTATTACTGATCGGGAATATTTTAATAAGTTAGGTGTTATTTGGTATGGATGTTACTGATCGGTAATGTGGGTTAATGAGGAGTTCTTCCACTTTATATTTTATTGTAGTAGGTTTTTGGGGTTATTATTTTGAATAATTTAGTGTAATATTAATATGGTTGATTCATGAAGATTTATAAGATAGCTCAATCTTTATATACAGTAGAAACAGCAATAAACACTAAAGACCCAGAAATATTAACAGAAGTTCTAAAAAGAGGAAAAGATGATTGGGTTTCTCGTTCTGCTGCTTCAAATCCATCTTGTCCTCCAGAAACGTTAACAGAAATTCTAAAAAGAGATAAAGATAATTGGGTTTCTCATTATGCTGCTTCAAATCCTAATTGTACTCCAGAAATACTAACAGAAGTTCTAAGAAGAGGAAAAGATGATTGGGTTTCTCGTTCTGCTGCTTCAAATCCATCTTGTCCTCCAGAAATATTAACAGAAGTATTAAGAAGAGATAAAGATGATTTAGTTTCTAGGAATTCTGCTTTAAATCCTAATTGTTCTCCAGAAACATTAACAGAAATTCTAAGAAGAGGAGAAAACGATTGGGTTTCTCGATATGCTGCTTTAAATCCATCTTGTCCTCCAGAAATATTAGCAGATATATTAAGAAGAGGAAAAGATGATATAGTTTCTGAGAATTCTGCTTCAAATTCTAATTGTCCTCCAGAAATATTAGCAGATATATTAAGAAGAGGAAAAGATGATATAGTTTCTGAGAATTCTGCTTCAAATTCTAATTGTCCTCCAGAAATATTAACAGAAGTTCTAAGAAGAGGAAAAAATGATGGAGTTTCTTATTTTGCTGTTGAAAATCCAAATTGTCCTCTTAAGTCTAAGATTGAATGGATGAGAGCTACTGGGAAAATAGGTAAAGAAGATCCTAATAAACACATAATAGAAAAAGAAGAAATTAAAGAAGATGAAGATTTAAAAAGATTAAAAGAACTAGTCTCAAATAATAAATTCAATCTTAAAAAATATTCACAAGAATCTTGGTATACGGAAGAAGTAGCAATAAACACTAAAGATCCTAAAATATTAACAGAAATTTTAAGAAGAAATAAAGATGATATAGTTTCTAGGTATGCTGCTGAAAATTCTAATTGTCCTCCAGAAATATTAACAGAAGTTCTAAAAAGAGGAAAAGATGATTGGGTTTCTTTAAATGCTGCTAGAAATTCTAATTGTCCTCCAGAAATACTAACAGAAGTTCTAAAAAGAGGAAAAAATGATGTGGTTTCTCAATCTGCTGCTTCAAATCTAAATTGTCCTCCAGAAGCATTAGCAGATATATTAAAAAGAGGAAAAGATGATAACGTTTCTTATTATGCCGCTAGAAATTCTAATTGTCCTCCAGAAATATTAGCAGAAATTCTAAGAAGAGAAAAAAATGATTGGGTTTCTTTAAATGCTGCTTCAAATTCTAATTGTCCTCCAGAAATACTAATAGAAGTTCTAAAAAGAGATAAAGATGATTTAGTTTCTTTGAATGCTGCCAGAAATCCAAACTGTCCTCCAGAAATACTAACAGAAGTTCTAAAAAGAGGAAAAAATGATATAGTTTCTCAAAATGCTGCCGATAATCCATATTGTCCTCCAGAAATATTAACAGAAGTTCTAAGAAGAGAAAAAGATGATATAGTTTCTTTTAATGCTGCCAAAAACCCTAATTGTACTCCAGAAATATTAACAGAAGTTCTAAGAAGAGATAAAGATGATAACGTTTCTTATTTTGCTGCTAGAAACCCGAATTGTCCTCCAGAAGCATTAACAGAAGTTTTAAAAAGAGGAAAAAATGATGTGGTTTCTGAGAATGCTGCTTTAAATCCATCTTGTCCTCCACTAGAAAAGATTAAATGGATGAGAGCAATAGGAAAAATAGGAGTAGAAGACCCGAATAAACACATAATAGAAAAAGAAGAAGTGAAAGAAGATGAAGACCTAAAGAAATTAAAAGAACTAATATCAAATAATAAATTCAATCTTAAAAAATATTCACAAGAAAATTTATATACAGTAGAAACAGCAAAAACCACTAAAGATCCTAAAATATTAACAGAAATTCTAAGAAGAGAAAAAAATGATTGGGTTTCTTGTTATGCAGCTAAAAATCCTAATTGTCCTCCTGAAGCATTAACAGAAGTATTAAGAAGGGGAAAAAATGATGGTGTTTCTCAATATGCTGCTTCAAATCTAAATTGTCCTCCAGAAGTATTAGCAGATATATTAAGAAGAGGAAAAGATGATTGGGTTTCTTGTTATGCAGCTAAAAATCCTAATTGTCCTCCTGAAGCATTAACAGAAGTTTTAAAAAGAGGAAAAAATGATGTGGTTTCTGAGAATGCTGCTTTAAATCCTAATTGTCCTCCACTAGAAAAAATAAGATGGATGAGAGCAACTGGGAAAATAGGAGTAGAAGATCCTAATAAACACATAATAGAAAAAGAAGAAGTGAAAGAAGATGAAGATTTAAAGAAATTAAAAGAACTAATATCAAATAATAAATTCAATCTTAAAAAATATTCACAAGAAAATTTATATACAGTAGAAACAGCAAAAACCACTAAAGATCCTAAAATATTAACAGAAATTTTAAAAAGAGATGAAAATGATTTAGTTTCTAGGTATGCTGCTGAAAATTCTAATTGTCCTCCAGAAATATTAACAGAAATTCTAAGAAGAGAAAAAAATGATAACGTTTCTTGGAATGCCGCTTCAAATCCTAACTGTTCTCCAGAAATATTAGCAGAAATTCTAAGAAGAGAAAAAAATGATTGGGTTTCTTTAAATGCTGCTTCAAATTCTAATTGTCCTCCAGAAATACTAACAGAAGTTCTAAAAAGAGGAAAAAATGATGTGGTTTCTCAATCTGCTGCTTCAAATCTAAATTGTCCTCCAGAAGCATTAGCAGATATATTAAAAAGAGGAAAAGATGATAACGTTTCTTATTATGCCGCTAAAAACCCTAATTGTACTCCAGAAATATTAACAGAAGTTCTAAGAAGAGATAAAGATGATAACGTTTCTTATTTTGCTGCTAGAAACCCGAATTGTCCTCCAGAAGCATTAACAGAAGTTTTAAAAA
>Ga0210057_1000292_pt1 | contig 85507 bp, 84 predicted proteins | sample CryGeyCG2114_010_2_FD_183968 | JGI IMG/M metagenome (GOLD analysis project Ga0210057, IMG submission 183968) | Groundwater microbial communities from aquifer - Crystal Geyser CG10_big_fil_rev_8/21/14_0.10 (SPAdes) (version 2) | ecosystem: Environmental > Aquatic > Deep subsurface > Groundwater ... | reverse complement strand
ATAATCCCGGCAATAATGCCGAAACAGTTTAACGATATTAAAGAAGCGCTTGCCGACGTAGAAGGCCTCGTACGTGCCGTACAAATTGACGTGATGGACGGTGAATTTGTCCCGTCAAAGAGCTGGCCGTTTATACACGGCGATGCAATTCAAGAATTACCGCAGAACACTGACATTTTCTATGAGATTGATCTGATGGTTGAGCACCCTGAAGTGCTTGCGGGGGATTTTATTGAAGCGGGGGCACAAAGAATTATTCTTCATATTGAATCACTGCAAGAACCGCAGGGGCAAATAGCCGCAATAAAAGAAAAGGGCGCGCGCGAGGTAGTAGTGGCGCTCAATACCGATACGCCAAATGAAACGCTTGAGGATGTTCTTGAGTATGCGGATGGCGTGCAGTTTATGGGCATTGCGCGTATTGGTTATCAGGGGCAGCAATTTGATGAGCGGGTGATTGATAAAATAACTTCCTTTAAGGAAATGCATCCAGACGTTACAATTAGTGTTGACGGCGGGGTTAGTATACGCACCGCACCACTGCTTATTGAAGCAGGAGCGAGTCGGCTGGCAGTCGGCTCTGCGCTTTGGCAGAGCGAGAATATAAAAGAAGCCCTCGCGACACTACAATCTCTTTACTATGGCACTCACTGACGAGCAATTACAGCAACTTCAATGCACAGCGACAGATATTCGCCGAAGTATTATTGAGATGCTCATTGAAGCCCGCTCAGGGCATACCGCAGGACCGCTCGGTATGGCTGACATTTTCACTGCTTTTTACTTTCACATTCTCAATCACAAACCAGAGGAGCCAGAATGGGAGGAGCGAGACAGACTCATTCTTTCAAACGGACACATCGTGCCGGTACGCTACGCGGCAATGGCGCATGCCGGGTATTTTCCCAAAGAAGAGCTTTTGACACTGCGTAAATTCGGCGCGCGACTTCAAGGACACCCAGAGCGGGAGAAGCTTCCGGGAGTCGAGACGACATCCGGTCCGCTTGGATCAGGTCTCTCTGAGGCAGCTGGCATTGCTTATGGCGCTCGCATGGATAAAAAAACATTCCGTACGTACTGCGTAATGAGCGACGCGGAGCACCAGGCGGGAAATCTCTGGGAAGGAGCACTGTTTGCCGGCGCGAATAGACTCTCCAATCTCACTGGAATTGTCGACAGGAATAATATTCAGATAAACGGCATGACGGAGAGCGTAATGCCGCTTGAGCCACTGCGAGAGAAATACGAAGCATTTAGCTGGCACGTCATTGAGGTTGATGGTCATAACATCAGTGCCTTTATAGACGCGGTCAATGAAGCGAAAGCGATATATGAAAAGCCGACGCTTATCATCGCGCACACGATTCCCGGGAAGGGGATTGGCGAGATTGAATTTGACTTTACGTGGCACGGAAAACCGCCGAAACCTGAAGAAGGGGAGCGCTTCTTGAAAGAACTCCGTACGCTCTGCGGGGAGATAGAGTGCTGCGATCAGGAGTGATATGGAAACTATTCCACAGAAAAAATTTAGCAGTATATGGGAAGCGCTTTACTTTTTTGTCAGTATTGCAGGGCTTTTTCTTCTCTCAATTCTCTTTATTATTATGACAACAAAGAGAGTCGGAACGGAAGATTTGGTGGCGCTTTTTTTCTTCTACACGCTTCCGTGGCTACTGTGGTCTCTGTGGGCTCCGTTCCTTTTTTTAAAGGCGTACCGACAGGCACGGGCGGGAAGTTTCTTTGCCTTGCTTAAAATGTGTATTTACGGACTCTCGGCACTCTGGCTTTTGGTAATGGCAACACAACTATTTTCTCTATGATACATAAAGACGCACAGCTTCAGGAAAATGCATTACTGCTCGAAAAACTAGAACGCGCGGCGACACGTGACGGCTTCGGGAAGGGGGTCGTTGAGGCGGCTAAAAGTAATGAGCGCGTGGTCCTTCTGTGTGCTGACCTCGCGGAGAGCACCCGCTCGCACTGGTTTAAAGAAGCGTTTCCAGAGCGCTACATTGAAATCGGTGTTGCTGAGCAAAACCTCGCCACGGTCGCGTCAGGGCTCGCGCAGTACGGCAAGATTCCATTTATTACGAGTTACGCCGCATTTTCTCCCGGAAGAAACAATGAACAAATTCGCACGACCGTCTCGCTCTCAAATTTACCGGTAAAAATTTGCGGTATGCACGCCGGTGTTTCAGTGGGCCCTGACGGCGCCACACACCAGCAACTTGAAGATATCGCGCTTATGCGGGTGCAGCCGAATATGACCGTCATCTACCCAGCCGATGTCGAGGAGGCGCGCAAAGCAACAGTTGCTGCGGCGGGGTATGAGCATCCTGTGTATTTGCGTTTCGCTCGTTCAAATACGCCGAAGTTTACAACAGTCAACACGCCGTTTGAAATAGGAAAGAGTTACGAATTGTGGCGGAGTGAGAAACCCGAGGTTGCACTTATTGCTAGCGGGCCGCTTGCGCACAAAGCGCTCCTTGCCGCACAAGCGCTCTCGGGGAGCATCAATACAGTCGTGCTGAATATGCATACAATCAAACCGCTCGATGAGCGGGCAGTGCTTTCTCTTGCAAAAGAGTGCACAGCAGTGGTAACAGTAGAGGAGCACCAAATAGCAGGCGGTGTCGGGTCCGCGGTAGCGGAATTCCTCGTACAGAACTATCCGGTGCCAATGGAGTTTGTAGGTATGCACGACGCATTTGGGCAATCGGGTGAGCCGGAAGAATTAGTGGAGCACTATGGTATGGGGGTCTCGGGTATTGTTGAAGCAGTGGAGAGAGCGCATGAAAGAGCACATTAAGACAGGAGTTTACAGACATTCAAAAAGCGGGAATGAATACCGGGTGCTCGGAGTAGGGAAGCACTCTGAGACGCTTGAAGAGGTTGTTATTTACGAGGCGCTCTATGCGAATCCCGAATCAAGACTCTGGGTGCGCCCACGGGCGATGTTTTGCGAGATGGTAGAGATAGAAGGGAAGAAAGTGCCGCGCTTTGTATTTGAAAGGGAAGAGTGATCGACTCATTCATATGATTGAGTCGCTTCCTGCCTACCGGTAGGTAAAAAAGAGCGCAACGGCGCCCTTTTTGAAATATTGACAAAATATGTATTTATAGTATACTTATTAGAGAAAGCTCGGGAAACAACCGAGCAATACGATGAGGAGACCAAAAACCTGAAAAGGAGCACGGTCTCATGTTCTACAAAACTGCAGTAAAGAATTTTCGCTTCATTCGCCAATTGGTCCGCATCGCTATGGTGCTGCCAGTTGTCGGTTTCATCGGTCTTTTTGCGTACGACGCGCTTGGGGCCGATACGTACCAGGTGTCGGCGCGACCGACTCTTCGAGTGAAAGCGCCTGTCCGGCAGACGCTCTCGCGCGACGAGCAGTGTCTGCAGCTGGCCATTTATTACGAGGCTGGCTTTGAGAATATGTGGGGCAAGATGATGGTGGCGAAAGTCATCCTCAATCGCGTGGCCTCTCGGCGCTTTCCGAACAGCGTGTGCGCTGTCGTAAAGCAGAAATATCAATTCTCTTTTTACTGGGAGAAGAAGAATCCCTGGAAACGATTTCCGCCGAAAAAGAAGGGGGAGATGTGGCATGTAAGCGGCCTGGTTGCGCACCATGCCCTCAGGGACCTTCTTGTCTATAAGGAAGTTTGGCAGTGCGCGCAGTACTACAAACGCACTGACAACGTGGGTGTGTCGAAACGCTCGCAGAAATTCTTTTCAACACTGGTTTTCGTCGGCACCGCTGGTGAGCACTCAGTGTACTGCGACCCGCGTGACATTTCGCGGGAGCGTCTATACGCACTCAATTAAAAATAAGCCCGAGGCTCTGCCTCGGGCTTACATTTTTATTTATAGTTGCTTCGGTTCATATTCCGCGGGCGCTTTTGCAAGCCACTCTTCAATTTTTTCAAGTGAGAGGAGGCCTTTTTGAGCTCCAATATATTGCACAACAGACATTGAATTTATCGGAGCGCGCCTAAGCGCTTCAGGTACGCTCATTCCTTTTGCGAGCATAACAGTGAACGTAGACGAGAAAGAGTCGCCGGCGCCGGTCCTGTCTACCGGAGGTGCCGGGTCTGGATACATTGGCATGTGCCAGTACTCGCTTCCGTCAAATACAGTTGCGCCATTCGGGCCATCGGTAATGACAACCATCTTCGGCCCGAGTGCACGAATTCCATTTAGGAGAGCTTTTATATCATCTTCGTCTCTGTTTAAGATCCGTTTCGCTTCTTGTTTGTTGCAGAAGAATAGCTCCGAAACTTCGTAGATGTCTTTAAGGGTCTCTGCGCCGAGCTTCATCTGAAATGTACCGGGCTGAAAGGCAAGTTTGATATCAGGGTGCGCACGCACGAATTCTGCAATTGTGTGGTGAAAGGGAATAGAGTTCTCGCCGAGCGATGAGAGGTAGAACCACTGTGGCAATTTGGTAAAGGTAGGAATTTCGTATTTGTACTCGTGATGCTTCACCAAAATAGTGCGCTCCGCTTCGTAGCGAAGAACGTAATGGTAGTTGGTCTGCTTCCCTGTCTCGACTTTTATGAAATCAGTCCCGACACCTTCATTTTGTAAAGTCTCAAGACACTCCGCGCCGTTTTGGTCATCACCAAGATTGGTGATGAGGGCGGATGAGAGGCCAAGGCGCACGGCACAGACAGATGCATTCGGACTATTTCCCACAGCGCGGACCACCACAACATCCTTGTAGGGAATTTTGTCACCGAAATTAACGCACAGTTTGCAATTTTCATCATTAAAGTCGCAGTTAACCCGCGCATTTTCAAGCTCAATAAAAGCATCGGTAGTAATATCGCCAATCGCAACAAAATCAATTTTCTCCATATGTGTGTATCTTACCATCTTGACCGATCCACTCACAGTCAATATCATTCAGGCAGAAAACGGAGGAGTAAAGAGAATGAGCCATTCCACGGCATTGTCTGGTGAGTTCCAAAGAGAAGGAAAGGGCTCTCCAAAAGAGTACGACTCGGTGTACGGAATTCCCTCTTCCGGCTTGCACTCAAACGGCTATTCATTGGTCAATACAGTATTCGGACTTGAGGGAAAACGCGAAGAAATAAAACAGAAGCTCAGCACGTACTATGAGGAGTTGGGTTGTACGCTCCAAGAGGAGCTTCTCCGACCGACTCGTATTTACGTCAAAACTGTGCAGGACTTACGTGCTCGATATCGCGTGCATGCGCTGGTTCATATTACCGGAGGAGGGTTCGTGGATAATCCTCCTCGAGTAATGCCGGACGGGTTCGCAATGCAAATAAATCTCGATTCGTGGGGAATACCCCAGATTTTTTACCTGATTAAGAAACTGGGAAAAGTGCGGGGAAATGAAATGCTCCGTACATTTAATCTGGGGATAGGCATGTTGGTAGTCTCGCCTGATTGTATTGAAGGCGAGGGTATTGTGAAGGTTGGGAAGGTTGTTGATTGCAAAAGAGCAAACCACTCAAGCTCAGCAACCCTCTTTACGGGTGGTCAAAAATTTATGACCTATCCATGGGGCGCTGATTGGAATCATTTGTGGGAAGCGTAAAGCAGGCGTGCAGCCTGCTTTTTTTCTTGATAGGTAAAGGTGGTATAGTGTTGGTAATGAAGAGTTTGAAGGAGGCGGTTGCGGAGGCAGAAGAAAAAAAGGTGGCAATAGGGCATTTTAATATTTCCGACACGGAGGCTTTTTGGGCAATTATCAATGCCGCACGCAATCTCTCAGTGCCGGTCATTATTGGCGTATCAGAAGGAGAGCGTGATTTTATTGGTGTACGACAAGTGGCTGCGCTCGTTGCGAGTGCTCGAGAAGAGTTTGACCTCCCTGTTTACTTAAATGCCGATCATACGTACTCCGTAGAGCGCATTGAAGAGGCGGTGCGGGCCGGATTTGATTCGGTTATCTTTGACCAAACGAAACTGCCTCTTGAGGAAAATATCAAAGTCACGAGGGAAGCAGTCGAGCGCGCAAAAAGCATTAATCCAGACATTTTAGTGGAGGGAGAATTCGGGTACATTGGTACATCATCAAAAGTGCTCAGTGCAATTCCTGAAGGAGCTGAAATCACAGAGGAGCACCTCTCAAAGCCGGATGAACTTGCACAATTTGTTCGCGAGAGCGGGGTGGACATGGTGGCGCCTGCTGTTGGTAATCTTCACGGCATGCTTAAAAATGGAAAGAATCCAAATCTTTCAATTGAGCGAATAAAAGAATTGCGTGAGGCAGGGGGTGTTCCAATGACTCTCCATGGCGGCTCGGGTATTTCCGATGAGGATTTCCGCAAGGCAATCGAGGCGGGTATGTCGATTGTGCACATCAATACTGAAATCCGCCGTGCGTACAGGGCGGGGATAGAGCGAGTTTTGAAAGAGAGTCCAGAAGAAGTAGCACCGTACCGATTTCTCAAAGGGGGAGTCGAGGATATGCAAAACGTGGTGGAAGCCCGACTTCGGCTTTTTAACAAACTATAGTTCACACAAAGAACCGAATCATACGATATATCGCACGATTTACAAACGTGAAGAGGTGATACTATACTGTTGTAATGGCTTCAATATTCGTTACGCGAAAAATTCCTGAAATAGGAATTACAAAATTAAAAAATGCAGGTCACGATGTGGTCGTTTCGGAAAAAGACGGCGTGCTCAGCAAAAAGGAACTCCTCACTTCCCTCTCTCTAAAACCGTACGATGCGGTATTATGCCTGCTGACTGACACAATTGACGCGGAGGTATTTGAAGCGGTCCCAGCAGCGAAGATTTTTTCAAACTACGCTGTTGGATTTAACAATATTGATACCGATGCTGCACGGGAAAAAAATGTGGTTGTCACAAACACTCCTGGGGTGCTCACTGATACGGTGGCGGAGCATACTGCAGCACTCATGCTCTCCATCACATCGCGCATTGCTGAGGGCGATCGGTTTATCCGAGCAGGGCGCTATGACGGATGGGCGCCGCTCCTGCTTCTCGGTACTGATTTAAAAGGAAAGACACTCGGCATCCTCGGTGCGGGTCGCATCGGCACACGGGTGGCAGAGATTGCGGCCCACGGCCTTGGCATGAAGATTATTTACTACGATATAAAGGAAAACGAAGCGATTGAGAGTGCTGTCGGGGCAACGTTTAAAAAAACAGTCGAAGAAGTGCTTAAAGAAGCTGATGTAGTAACAGTGCATGTCCCTCTCCTTGATTCGACTCGGCATCTCATCAATAAAGAGCGTCTCGCAATGATGAAGCAAAGCGCCTACCTTATTAACTCCTCTCGGGGAAAAGTAATAGATGAGAGCGCGCTCACTGAGGCGCTTAAAGAAGGTACAATAAAAGGCGCGGCACTCGATGTCTTTGAAGACGAGCCGAAACTTTCCCCAGGCCTCGCTGCGCTTGAAAATGTCGTACTGACACCACACATTGCCTCCGCGACAGAGGAAACGCGCGGGAAAATGGCGGAAATAGCCGCACAGGCGATTATTGACGTACTTGAGGGGCGTGAGCCAGAACACCGTGTAGCGTAGGTGAGCTATTGCGGAATGTTAGAAAATTCGTATACTAGGCGAGCAACTTGTCCCGTAGTCATTCATGAGTTGTTTTTATGATTGTTGTAGGGATTTGGGGTAATTCAGTTTTAGACCAATTACAAAAAAAGTAAGAATGTAGTACTGGGATGGTAACGCTTACAGTAGAAAAACGAGATACAAAAGGAAAGCCCTCTTCTCTCCGCAAGAGCGGCTCTGTTCCTGCGATTTTTTATGGACCAAAAGAAGAAGCCACGGCTATCTCGCTTCCCGCTCCGGAATTTCTCAAAGTGTGGCGCGAAGCGGGCGAATCAACAGTCGTGACACTGAAAGGTCCTGATTTTGAAAAGGAAGTGCTTATTCAGGAGGTGGCGGTTGATCCGGTAACAGGTGCGCCAATTCACGCTGATTTTTATGCAATTGAAAAAGGCAAGAAAGTGCAGGTTTCTATACATATTGAATTTACGGGAGAAGCGCCGGCAGTGAAAGAGCTTGGCGGGTCGCTCGTCAAGGTACTCCATGAGATTGAAATCGAAGCTGAACCGCACGAACTTCCACACGAAGTTACTGTCGATGTAAGTTCTCTTAAAGACTTCGACAGTCAGCTCACAGCAGGAGATATTACGCTTCCGGCAGGAGTCACGCTCGTTACTGATCCGAATGAAACCGTTGCTCTTGTGTCAGCTGCAAAGGAAGAAGTGGAAGAACCACAAGCAGAAGTGGATTTCTCACAAATTGAAGTGGAAGAGCGGGGAAAGAAAGATGAAGGTGGGGACGACTCTGGTTCGGAAGAGTAATTCCTCCCTGCTATACTATAGACGTATGTTTCTACACGCGCAGATGGCGCGAATGTTTTTCCTGTCTTTCGCACTAAGCGGCATCGTGTTGCTTGGTGTGCCTTCAGTTCAGGCGCAGGGTGTTGAAGCGCGCCGCGCAGAACTTGAACGGGAACTTGCGAATATCGAGGCGGAAATTCAAAAACAGTCGGTGCTCCTTCTTGATAAACAGCAAGAGCGCGTTTCTCTTGAGCGTGATGTCGCGATTATTAATGCAGAGATTGAGCGGGCGAAACTTTCAATTCAGGCACGCGATCTTGAAATACGAAAACTTTCCCAAGATATTGGCAATAAAGAATCAACGATAGGAAGTCTGAATGAAAAACTCAAACGCGAGAAGGAGTCGCTCGCCCAGCTTATCCGACGGACGAATGAGATAGACGACTACTCGATAGCTGAAATAATTCTCTCCCAGCAAAACCTCTCTGATTTTTTTGAGGACATAGACAGCTTTGATTCAATTAAATCTGCCCTCTCGCTTTCATTTGAGGAAATCGCAGAAACGAAGACGAACACGCAAGAGCAAAAGGAAGTGCTTGTTGACCGGCGTTCTGCTGAAGAAGAATTGCGTGCCATTCAGGTTCTCGAGAAGAGAAAAATTGAACAGAGAGAAGCAGAGAAAAAACAGATTCTTGCTATCACACAGGGACAGGAAGATGCGTACCAAGAGTTGATTCGAAGCAAAGAGAAAAGCGCCGCACAGATTCGTGCCGAACTCTTCTCCTTGCGAGGCTCTTCTGCAATTCCGTTTGAGAAGGCGCTTGAGTACGCAAATGTCGCATCAGCTAAAACCGGGGTGCGCCCCGCGCTCATTCTCGGCATTATCGCTGAAGAGTCGAATCTCGGAGAAAACGTTGGTACAGGAAACTGGAAAACAGACATGCACCCGACGCGAGACCAGCCAGTTTTTGAGGAAATTATGAATCGCCTCGGACTTGATCCTGATCTCATGCCGGTTTCAAAGAAGCCGTGGTACGGCTGGGGTGGAGCCATGGGGCCGGCGCAGTTCATTCCGTCGACATGGGTTCTCTACGAGGATAGGATTGCGAAAGCTGTGGGACAAAATCCTCCGAACCCGTACGATCCGCGCACCGCATTCATGGCATCAGGTATCTTAATGATGGATAACGGTGCGGATAAGGGGACGTATGAAGCAGAACGTTTGGCGGCACTGCGTTATTTTGCCGGCTGGGTAAATGCAACAAAACCAACCTATGCCTTTTATGGCAATGAAGTAATGGCGCTTGCTGAGAAATACCAACGGCTTATTGATATCCTCGGCGGCTCTTAAAATACTTGCGTGCAGGCATTTTTCTTTGTATAGTGCCTCTCACATATGAAAGCAGATATTCATCCGGAAAATTACCGAAAAGTCATTTTTCTCGACAATTCAAGTGGGGAGAAGTTTCTTATTGGCTCAACGGTAAAGACTGATAAGACTGAAAAATGGGAGGATGGGAAAGAGTACCCGGTTTTTTCCGTTGAAATATCAAGCGCCTCACACCCTTTTTACACCGGCAAGGAGAAAGTTATTGACTCTGCCGGACGAGTTGAAAAATTCAAGGCTCGCGCGTCGCAAGCGAAAAAGTAACTCCAAAGAGCGTATACTACACACACAGACTCCTGTGTGTTTTTGCATATGAGCAATATAGAAAAATATAGAGGCAACCACCAAGTAGCGTTTCTCGTAGAGCAGTACGAGAAACTTTCTGCTGAAAAAAAACAGGTTGAAGAGATGGCAGCAACTGATGCGTCGGTAGCGGAACTTGCACGTGAAGACATCACCCGGATTGAACAAGAGCAGAGCGCGCTTATTGAGCAGATGGAGCACATTACGAAAGCAGAAGAAGAGGCAGAACGATTTCCAAATGAGGTAGTGCTAGAAGTTCGCGCGGGAGCAGGCGGAGAAGAAGCGGCGCTCTTTGCCGAGGAGCTCGCGCATATGTACCTGCGCTACGCAGAGAAAATGGGGTGGCAGAGTAAGACTATTTCTGAATCTCCAAGCTCTCTGGGCGGGTACAAGGAAGCATCATTTGAAATTAAGGGCCAGGGCGTGTACGAGAAGCTTCGTTTTGAAACGGGGGTGCACCGCGTACAGCGAATTCCCGCGACAGAAAAGCAGGGGCGCATCCACACCTCCACTGCTTCGGTAGCCATTTTGCCAATTCGAAAGAAGTCGGCCATGGTGGTGAGTCCGGATGATTTGGAGATTGAATTTTCTCGTGCGGGTGGCGCTGGCGGGCAGAATGTCAATAAGGTGGAAACAGCGGTGCGTATTGTGCACAAACCAACCGGTATTGATGTCCGCTCGACTGCAGAGCGAAGCCAGCAGCAGAACCGCGAGCGGGCAATGTCCATTCTGCTCTCAAAATTGGAAGCACTGCAGGAGGAAGAGGAGGCGAAAAAACACGCCGACTTGCGCCGCGGGCAGATTGGCACAGGGGACCGGTCTGAGAAGATTCGTACCTATAATTTCCCCCAAGACCGCATCACTGACCACCGTATAAAGGAATCGTGGTCAAATATAGAGGGAATTATGAGCGGCATGCTTGATGAAATCCTCGATGCTCTCGCGGAGGCCGCGCAGGAGCCGCAAGAAGCCTAAACCTTGCAGTTTGGCCCCACTATGCTAGATTACTCTCTACATGTCAGATGAATCAAAAACAACAGAACCGCTGATTGAGCGCCTCTTCCACATAGGAGCGCATTTTGGTTTCTCCAAGTCTCGCCGTCACCCGTCGGCAACTCCGTACATTTTCGGTATTAAAAATCGGGTTGAGATTATCGATCTTGAGCAGACCCAGAAGATGCTCGAGAGTGCCAAGGAGTACGTCTGCAAGCTTGCCGCAGAAAATAAAAGTATTCTTTTTGTTTCAGGAAAAAATGAAGCGCGATCTGCAATACGGCGGGGTGCTGAGGCGCTTGATATGCCGTATGTTGCCGGACGGTTTGTCGGTGGCACGCTCACTAATTACTCACAGATGAAAAAGCGTATTGACCGTCTCGCGCAGCTTCGCAAAGAGCGGGACGCGGGCGAGCTTTCCAAATACACCAAAAAAGAGCGACTGATGATTGACAGGGAAATTGACCGCCTTGAGCACATATTCGGCGGTATTGCTGAGATGGACGCGCTCCCTGCCGCTCTTTTTGTTGTGGATCCTCGAGCTGAGCGTATTGCGATTGAGGAGGCACTGAAACTCAATATCCCAATTGTCGCGCTGGCATCATCTGACTGCAACCTGGATGAGATTGACTACCCAATTCTCGCGAACGATACGTCAATTACAAGCATTACATTTTTCATTAACGAAATTGTTGACGCATACCAAAAGAGCCGTACAGCTAAGAAAGAAGGCGAACCTGCAGTATGCCCTGTAGAGTAATATGGCACAGCTTGACCAAGTAAAAGAGTTACGAGACCAAACCGGCGTCTCAATTATGCAGTGCAAGAAAGCGCTTGAAGAGGCGGGGGGCGATACAGAAAAAGCACTTGTACTGCTACGAAAGTCTAGTAGCGCTATTGCGGCTAAAAAAGCAGACCGCGAGCTCGGTGCCGGTGTCGTTGAAAGCTACATCCACGCCAATAAGCAGGTGGGTACTATTGTTGTGCTTTCCTGCGAGACAGATTTCGTTGCAAAAAACGAAGAGTTTGTCGCACTCGCACGCGATATTGCAATGCATATCACTGCTAGCGCGCCGCAGTTTAAGCACCGTAATGAGGTTACCGATGCAGACACAAGAGCGGCTGAGGAGGTATTCCGTAAGGAAATCGCAGGCAAGCCGGCAGACATGCAAGAGAAAATTCTCCAAGGGAAACTTGATAGTTTCCTCAGTGATAAAGTCCTCCTTGAACAGGCATTCATTAAAGACGAGAGCCGCACCATTGGCGGCCTTATAGAGGAGGCAACGCAGAAGTTCGGCGAGAGGATTGAAATTTCTTCCTACTGCCGGTACGCTATCTAGGCATGGCTGTCATTAGTATCTTTGCAGGTGCGCTTGCGGGCTTGGTGCTTCTCTTTGCGCTGAAGCTTCTTGAGGTTCGCCGCGGTCGCTCGCTTATTCCAGCCCGAGAAAAACTCGATTCAGCAGTTACGCGATGCGAGAAGATAATTTCGGCTCGCGCGCCGCGCGTTCAGTCGGACGCATTTATGCACGCGATTCACTTTCTCGCGCACGAAGTAGTAGTGTTTCTTCAGCGCATTTTTCGCTCTCTTGAGCGCGGCGCGGGAAGAGTGGCGCGTTCTATCCGTGGTCGGCATGAGCGGATAGTCCGCGATAGCGAACCCTCCTCAACGTTTCTAAAGGATGTTGCGGAGTATAAAAAAAATCTTGATTTGCCACCGCATGTTCCAGCGGGAGAGGAAGAGCAAGACAAAACCATATAAAAGCCGGAGTAGCTGTTTTGGTAGGTATCGCCGGTGTAAGGATGAAAGTGGTGGCACAGGTATAATTAAATAAAGCCGGAGTAGCTGTTTTGGTAGGTATCGCCGGTGTAAGGATGAAAGTGGTGGCACAGGTATAATTAAATAAAGCCGGAGTAGCTCAGTTGGTAGAGCGGCCGCTTTGTAAGCGGTTGGTCGGGGGTTCGAGTCCTCTCTCCGGCTCAAAGCAAACAATCAACTCAATCATGTGATTGAGTTGATTGGCTATTCGGAGGTCTCTTCGGTCGAAGTCGCTAAGTCCGCAAGCTCTGGTAGAATTTCTCGAATTGCCTCCTGGTCGTGGTAGCCGTAGTAGACGGTGTCATTTAAGACGAGCGCCGGAAGCTCTGGTTTTATGTCGTTGATTGAGACAAGTGTTTTCAGGGCAGATAAATCAAGGTTGTAGTCAAATGAGTAAATACGCAGCTGCGGGTAGGTTTCCGCCAAGTCGGTAAGGACGTATCCCTCCCGTGTACAGTCTTCACAGTCTCCCTCATTTGAATAGAAGTAAAGAATGAAGACCGGGTCAAGGGCGCACTTATCAGAGACTTTTTTCATAAGGAGAAAGTCCTTGATCTGCAAGAGCGTGTACTGGCGCTTGAGGCGAATTACTTCTTGATTTTCAGCACCGAGTTGCCCTTCAGTATACGAGAGCCTGCGGGCAAGGGAATTGAGTTCACTTGAGAGCACGGAATTCTCAGATATTTCCGCACAAGAAAGTTCAGCAAGGAGGTCAAATTGCGTTTCAAGCGAAAGGATGTCAATTGAAATTCTATCCTCAATGCTTGCAATTCCCGCAATACGCTGATTGTTGAAATAGGTACTCGCATACAGCGCGGTTGAAAACAGCGCCGCCGTAATAAGGAATGCTATAAAGTATGTTCGTGTTGGAATTTTGCCCATGTATTTAGTTTACGAGCGCGTCCAGTAGAACCCGTCCTCGCCTAGCACCCCCGCCAAACCTGCCCGTAGGCGGCCTCGGGTTGTTGTGTAGGACGATCGCTTAGCGCCAAGAAGCGTCGCGGGAGATGGTAGCACGAACGAGTGCGCCTGCAAGCCAAAGCGGTGCAAGGAAGCCGTAAAGAGCGAGATAGAGTGGGATATCCCACGAGAGGCGCCGTTCATTCGTAAGCGTCTTGCCGATAAAAATAAGCGCAAGCGTGATTGCAATGAGCATCCATACGATGAAAATGAGCGACTGGGTATTCACGTAGAATAGTTCAAAACGGGGAACACCAACAGAAATACCCACAACCTGCACTTCAACGAGCTTCTGGAGGAGCCATACTGCCGTACTCCAAATAAAGTATCCAGCAAAGTAGAGTGCCGCGAAGATTGAGAGGGTTGCGGTCGGAAGAATGACAAGACCAAGCGCACCGTAGCGGGGATTGCCAAACATTTCACGGTAGATAAATGCATTTTTTAGAAAGCCGTATGTCCACCGCACCCGCTGTTTGTAGAGAAGCCGAAGCGTCGCGGGAGTCGTTGTCGCGACGCGCGCGGTCGGGGCATTTTCAATACGCATGCCTGCTTTCTGGAGACGCAGGCCCATTTCAAGATCCTCGGTATTATATGCTTTCTTCCACGACCCAACAGAGAGAATGGCGCTCCTGCGAAAGAAGGAAAACGGACCCGGCGTAATGAAAACACCGTCAACGAGGGCAAATGCGCGTCGAATGAAAATGGAGAGGGAGTACTCGGCTCTTTGTATAAGACGCAACGGATTGTCAGCACTTTCTACCACGATAGCAGGTGTCACTGCTGCAACGCTGCTATTTTCAAAGTGGCGAACAATTTCCATCAGTGCATCCGGTGCCACAAAAGAGTCGGCATCAAGACACCCGATAAGTTCAGCAGTTGTGGTATTAAATGCGGTATTCATAGCAGAGTGTTTGCCGCCATTTTCTTTTTGGATGAATCGAACGTGCGAATACCGATTCGCAAAACGTTGAAGAATAGAGGCACTTCCGTCGGTCGAGCCGTCATCTACAAGGATGATTTCCAATTTACTCTTCGGATACTGTAGCGCGAGGAGTGAGCGAATAGTTGCGGCAATGGTCCGCTCTTCGTTAAAGCACGGCACGATAACTGCCACGCTCGGGTAGCGAGTTATTTTTTTCGGTACAATATCTTTTGCGTCAACGTGCCGTTCGAGGAACGCTATCAAGAGAAAGACCTCGAAGTAGAGGGACACGAAAAGAAATGCGTGCATAAGCACATTTGAAACCCCTTCCATAGCACTACTGTACCAAGTTAAAGACAGGGAGTCGAATTGAATAGAGCGCCTATTTAAGGTACGCTTCCCCTATGAAAGAGGCCCCGGTGCATCCCCTCACAAGCATTATTAGAGAGATAAATACCATCTTTGGCGAGATGGGTTTTACATTTGCAGAAGGACCAGAACTTGAGAGCGAGCACTACAATTTCGATACGCTCAATATTCCAAAAGACCACCCTGCGCGCGATATGTGGGATACGCTGTGGGTTTCGCGTGCCCAAGGACTCCTTATGCGCACACACACGTCTCCAGTCCAGGTGCGGTATATGGAAAAGCATGCACCACCACTTCGCGTTATCGTCCCTGGGAAAGTGTATCGAAATGAGGCAACCGACATGACACACGAAGCGCAATTTTACCAGGTTGAGGGACTGATGGTCGGCGAAGGAGTAACGCTCGCGCATATGCGTGGCACCCTAAAATATTTTTTTGAGAAGTTTTTTGAAGGGAGCATTGTTGAAATTCGTTTGCGTCCTGGGTTTTTCCCATTCGTTGAGCCGGGGGTAGAAGTTGACATGCGCCTTACCGGTGAGCATGCGCCTGAGAAACTGCGGGGCAAGTGGATAGAGATAATGGGCGCCGGTATGGTGCACCCCAAGGTACTTGAGGCTGCGGGTATTGATGCCACAAAGTACCAAGGGTGGGCATTCGGCACCGGTGTAGAACGCCTCGGCATGCTCAAGTACGGGATCGACGACGTGCGTCTGTTCCACACCGGCGACCTGCGATTCGTTAATCAATTCCGCGTATGAAAATAAGTCATGACTGGCTACAGAGCTTTTTTGAAAAGCCGCTGCCGAGTGCAGAGGAAATCGAGCGCTCGCTTACTTTTCACTCATTTGAAATTGAAGGTGTAGAGAGGAAAGGGGGCGACTCTGTTATTGACGTTGACGTACTCGCGAACCGCGCACACGACTGTCTGTGTCATTTTGGCATTGCAAAAGAAGTGTCAACCGTGCTCTCGATTCCGCTTATACACGACCCGCTTACTCGAGAGATACCGCTTGCTCCTGAATCAAATATGATTGATGTCTCAGTTGAAAGCAGTTCGCAGTGCCCGCGCTACGCTGCTGCGGTTATTCGCGGTATTGAGGTGAAAGAGTCTCCCGAGTGGCTTCGTAATCGCCTTGAAGCAATCGGCCAACGCTCCATTAACGCGGTGGTCGACGCAACAAACTACGTCATGTTCCACCTCGGCCAGCCGCTCCATGCATTTGATATGGATAAACTGGCGGACGCCGACGGCAACGCTTCGATAACAGTACGACTCGCAAGAGAAGGTGAGCGCATCACGCTCCTTGGCGGGGACGAGCACGCGCTTTCAAGGGAAATGCAGCTTATCACCAATACGCTTACAGGTACCCCCATTGCTCTTGCCGGTGTAAAAGGGGGAATAGTGGCAGAGGTAGACAGTAAGACGACAAATATTGTCATCGAGTCCGCCAATTTTGATCCAATTAGTACTCGAAAGACCGCGCAAGCTCTGAAGCTTCAAACAGATGCGTCGAAACGCTACGAAAATGGCATATCCCCTGAACTTGCCGGTGCAGGTCTTGCAATGGCAGTTGAACTCATTCAGCAGATCGCTGGTGGGGTGCTTGAGGGATTTGCGGATGAGTATCCGCAGAAGGTTGAGAGCTGGCAGGTGCGTATGCGAGCGAGTCGATTAAATACACTTCTCGGCACGAATATATCGAATCCTGAAATTGAAGACATTTTTACTCGCCTTAATTTTCAATACAAAAGAGAGGGTGGTGATATCTATACCGTCACCCCGCCATTTGAGCGACTTGATTTGCAAATTGAAGAGGATCTTATTGAAGAGGTGGGGCGCATCTTTGGGTATGAAAATATTCCAGAGCATGCACCAGAGCAGTTTGAGGTGGAGTCGATTAACAAGAGCTTCTACTATGCTGAGCGTATTCGCGAGGCGTTGCGAAAAATCGGATACAGCGAAGTGTATACGTACTCGCTTGTTAAGGCGGGCGAGATTAAGACAGAAAATGCACTTGCAAGCGATAAGCAGTATCTTCGCGCGTCGCTTGCCCCCGCACTTGCTGACGAACTGGAACGAAATACGCGAATACTTCCGGTTCTTGGAGTGGATGCTGTGCGTATTTTTGAAATTGGCACTGTCTTTACAAAGGAAGGCGAGCACACGGCGCTTGCAATCGCTTCTTCTAAAAACAGTGACGATGCGCAAAAAGCAGTCGCAGACGTGCTCGGTATTTCAGTTGAGTGGAGTAGGGAAGGAGATGTTTGGGAATGCACTCTTTCAGCACAGCTTAAGAAATTACCGGATCCGGAGAGCTACGAGGGTGCACCTGTAATCCACGCGCATAGTTACTCACCCTTCTCGCCTTACCCATTTGCACTTCGCGATATTGCGGTGTGGACCCCTGAAGGCACTGCTGCTGATATGGTTCTTGAGACGATTGCAGAGGAGGCAGGAGAGTTGCTTGTTTCAGCAACGCTTTTTGATGAGTTTAGCAAGGATGGGCGTACATCTTTTGCCTATAGACTTGTTTTTCAGTCGCATGATCGCACGCTTACTGACGAGGAAATAAATACTGTCATGCGGAAGGTGGAGGGCGTCCTTAATGATACGAGCGGTTTTGAAGTCCGGTAATATGCAACTGAGCGTTCCATTCTATTCACAATACCGTGACGTTACGGATCCGGCGTGGCAACCACGGGCCTGCGGCGGTGTGTGCTTGAAGATGGCACTCGATTTTCTCGCCCCGTCATTTAATACAACCATCCCTACAATTCTGGAGCTTATTGAAGAGGCGACAACACACAAAGCGTATTCAACCGGCAGTGGGTGGGTGCACCGAGGTATGGTTTTCCTTGCCCACAATCACGGCATACCAGCGTACCCGGAAGAGTTTAGAAGTATGGAAGGTTCGCACGCGCGCACGCTCGTTCATTACGGCTATCAGAAAATCGTAGAGACAGTACGCTCTGGCAAGCCAGTCATTGTCTCTATTGAAAAAGGCTTTGTTGATGGCGGGTCGTTCCACCAAGTGCTTATTGTCGGGGAGAAGGATAATGGGGAGACACTTATCTACCACGACCCCGAGGCAAAGGACAATTCAGGAGCGTTTCGAGAAATTGAACGGGAAAAATTCTGCTCTCACTGGCGCCACTTCGCAATCTTTGTTGGATAACTAAACCACCATTTCGAACTAAAATACCCTGTATTTTTAGGGGTATTTCTGCTAAAATAGAGCTACTCGGGAAAGCCCGTTTTTTGTATGGCAGAGAAAAAAACAGCCAAGAAGGCGACTAGAAATACTAAAGAAAAAGAGATAAAAAGCGCGAAAGGGCACCACTACAGTGCGCAGGATATTACTGTCCTTGAAGGGCTTGAGCCGGTGCGCAAGCGCCCTGGTATGTACATTGGTACAACCGGCCCTGACGGACTCCACCACCTTATTTGGGAAGTGTTTGATAATGCCCGAGACGAGGCAATGGGTGGCTTTGCCAATGACGTTGAGGTAACGCTCCTGCCCGGCAACCGCGTGCGTGTAGTTGATAACGGTCGTGGTATCCCTGTTGATACACACAAGCAGACAAAAGTCTCTGCGCTTGAGACCATTATGACCACACTCCACGCTGGAGGAAAATTCGGCGGAGAAGGGTACAAGGTCTCAGGGGGGCTGCATGGTGTTGGCGTTTCTGTTGTAAATGCGCTTTCCGTCAATACTCGCGTAGTCGTACACCGAGATGGAGGGGAGTATGTGCAGGAGTATGTACATGGCGGAAAGCCAAAAGCCAAGGTAAAGAAGCTCGGCGCCTCCAACCTGCACGGCACGATTGTGACCTTTCAGCCGGATGACAGTATTTTTGAGACAACGGAATTTTCGTGGGAAAAAATTGTCGCTCACCTGCGCCAGCAAGCATACCTTGTAAAAGGGTTGCGCATCGTAATTTTTGATATGCGTTCCTATGAGGGGGAGGTGAGAGATACTGATGTATTCTACATTCGGGAACTCGGCCTTGAGGTGCCGTCCATGTCCTTCTACTTTGAGGGCGGGCTCATGTCATTGGTGAAGTTTCAGAATCGCTACCAGAAGCCGATACACAAGAATGTCTTTTATATTGAGAAGGAGCAAGACGACGTTGCCGTTGAGGTCTCACTGCAGTATGTTGATGACATTTCTTCACGCATCTCTGCATTTGCAAACAATACGTACAACGCTGAAGGAGGAACGCACATTACTGGATTTAAGACCGCGCTTACTCGGACGCTCAATAATTACGCAAAAAAAGCTGGATCAAAGGAAACCGAAGCTTTTTCAGGCGACGACGTTCTTGAAGGTTTAACGTGCGTCGTTTCCGTGAAGCTCCGTGAAATTCAATTTGAAGGGCAGACAAAAGGAAAGCTCGGCTCAGTTGAAGCGCGAAGCGCGGTTGATACTGTTTTCTCAGAGGCATTCTCTGAATTTCTCGAAGAGCACCCTGACGATGCCAAGGCAATTATCAATAAAGCGGCGCTTGCAATGCGAGCACGCAAGGCGGCAAAGGCAGCCAAAGATTCAGTCCTTCGGAAAGGAGCGCTCGAGGGCCTTACCCTTCCGGGGAAGCTTGCAGACTGCCAGGTGCGTAATGCTGCCGAGGCGGAGCTTTTTATTGTAGAAGGTGATTCCGCGGGAGGCTCTTCAAAACAGGGGAGGGATCGCCGGACGCAAGCGATTTTACCGCTCCGAGGAAAGATTCTTAATGTTGAGCGGGCGCGTCTCGATAGGATGCTTGCGAGCAATGAAATTAAAGCGCTCGTCGTTGCCCTCGGTACGGCAATAGGTGACACATTTGATGTTGAGAAACTTCGCTACCATAAAATCATTATTGCAACAGATGCCGACGTGGATGGTGCGCACATTCGTACGCTTCTTCTCACCCTCTTTTATCGGTACTTCTGTCCGGTTGTCGATGGCGGGTTTCTCTACATTGCACAACCGCCACTTTATAAAATAAAACGAGGAAAGGAAATTATTTACACGTATTCGGACGATGAAAAAAATAAGGTGCTTGGCAAAGACGCTGACACGCTTGAGGAAGTTGAGAATCTCGATGAAGAGACGGAAGAGCTAAGCGAGGAAGAAGAGGAAGAAAAAGCAAAGAAAAAAGCGGGAAAGATTTCAATACAGCGCTATAAGGGGCTTGGAGAAATGAACCCAAGTGAGCTATGGGAGACCACGATGGATCCAGAACGACGCGTGCTCAAGCAGGTGACCATTGAAGATGCGCAGGAGGCGGATACAATTTTCGACATTCTGATGGGTACCGATGTGGCGAGTAGGAAGAGTTTTATTCAGAGTAATGCGAAAGCCGCCAATCTCGATATTTAATCCGCGAAAATGTGCGCCTACTTCGTTGCCCGTTTCGTCGCTCCTTCACGCTGTATTAAATAGCGCTCAGCTCGCTCCTTGTGCATGCCTCCCATGCCACGACATTTTCGCAGATTAAGGAGAACGAAAGCGCCGGCAGTGATGCCGGCGCGCAGTTTATACGAATGACTCGCGTTCGTTTGGCACGGTAAGGTCGTGCCACATGTGGTTTCCGGTTGAGGCGGGATTGCGGTTGAGCGCTTCGTGCGCCTTCTCTCGGAAATAGAGTCTGCATGGTATCCACGCCTCCACTTCTTTTCGCTCAGTCGGCCGCAAGGGAAAGCCAGCTCGCTTTTCAAGCGGCGTTAGAGAGATGCCGAGAGTGAAGTAAAACCTGCACATCAAGACATCGCATTGCAGTCCACGAATCTCAGCCTCCACCCCATCGTACTTTCGATTTGTTGGGAGGGTACGGACAGCGAGAAATTCCCTCCAATCTTTCCTATATCCAGGGTAGAGAGTGAAGATTTCAAAATGCTTTTCTCTGAGATAGATGCGCAAAAGTCTCATGCCGCGGATTTGTTCGTTAGTTCGTCGCATTGTTACCCCCATGAGTGAGCTACTCTCTGCTGTGAGTGTGCCAGAGGGGAGAGGAAAAAGCAAAACGGTTTAATGTAAAGTCTCTAAAGTAGTAACTATACGAAATAAAACCACATCAGACTGTCCAATATACTGGACAGTTCTGTCCAGTATATTGGACAGTCTGAAAAACGTAAAAAGCAAAACACCCCGTATGTGCGGGGTGTTTTGCCGTAAGAGTGTTACTTAGTCACGTTGAAGGTGTGCCTGATGATGTTGTTGCTCTCATTGAGCTCATAGATGCTGCCGGTTGGATCAACATTAATGGTGATCTCTGCAGTATCAGCACTCTTCGTCTTGTCGAATCCAATCACGTACTCAATCTTATCTCCCGGCGCCAGACTCGGCTGAGTCTGAGAGTGGAAGATGTGAGACGGGTAGGTTGGAATGACTGCATTGAAGCTCCATGCGCCAGTCGACTTGCTCCCTTGGTTAATTACCTCAAACTTCACTGCGACGCGCTCGTTAATGTGCGGGCTTGAGCTTGCAACAAACTGCTTTGTCGCTGAGTTCACGTACCCGACTTCGAGCACTTTCGCGGTAAGGTCTGGCTTTCCATACGGATTGCTCTGATTCGTACCGCCGTTTAGTGCATAGGTATTGTCAGTGCGAGTCCCTGGGGTGCGTCCGGTTGAACCAGTATTGGTTGTTCCGGTACCGCTTCCGTTTGTGTTTTGATTTGAGCCCTCTCCAGTCGTGTCAGGAGAGCCTGAAACTGTATTGTTTACGAGAGTAAGGCTACGCTCGCCAACAACCAGTTCACTTTCCGTATCCGTTCGTGCGTACGAAATTCGTACCGGCACATCGATATATCGGTTAAATTCACTCGTAGCGATAAGCTTAATCGTGTGAACTGCACCGGTGAAGTTAAATGGAACTCCACAGAATACTTCGATGTACGCACCATTCTGGGCAGGAGATTCAAATGAGACTCCTGGGCGGCAATCGAATGTAAAGGTGTACACACCTTCACCTCGCTTGCCAGTATGCTCCCAAGAAAGCTCAAATGGCTCCCCAGAATAGACAGTGGTCGGGCTCTTAAGATCAATACGCTCAGCGGAAATAAAGACCGAGGTAAGTGTTGCCGCAAGTCCCGAAAATACATTTGGAAGCGCGCGGACAACTTGGATTGTGCCCCATAGTCCAATAAAGAGGAGCACAATAAAGCCGACGACAGCAAGGGCCTTCATAAATGCATCTGTGACCGTCTTGCCTTCGTTGTTCATATTGTGTTGTTGACGAACTATTATTAACCCTGAAACACTACCATATTGAAATGATTGTGTCAAGACCTATCAGCGGTGTACCGTCTTGGGGCAGGGAAGTGAAAGTATTGTGCCGAAGATAAGGGCTTGACACAAGGCATTTTATAGTGTATAAGAATTACAGCGTAGGATAGGCATATCCACATGGTGCGTATGCGCTACGCACTCACACAATGGATACATACAATACAGTTGAACGAGTCATCGCAGTGCTTGTTGCATACAAGTGGCGTTTTCTCTTCACATTTTTGATTACCTTTTTTGTGACGCTGACTCTCCTTTCTGCTATTGGATTTGTGCCTGAGAGTATCGACGAAGAGTACGATTTCAGTGCTCCATCAGTTGAAACAACAAGCAAGACAGACGATGCGCCAGCACGAAGTACAGGAATAGTTGAGCAGCCAGTCCGGATCATCATTCCGTCAATTGGTATCAATTCACGTGTGCGTAACCCTGTGAGTCGTGACATCGCAACGCTTGATACTGCGCTTCTCTCTGGAGTAGTGCGCTACCCCGGCTCATCAAAGCTTGGCGAAAGTGGCAACATGCTTCTCTTCGGGCACTCGAGCTACTTGCCAGTCGTGAACAATCAGAACTACAAAGCGTTCAACGGCATTCAAAAGCTTATGAAGGGAGATCAGGTACTGGTGCAATCAGAAGGCCTTGAGTACGTCTATAGGGTCACATCTGTGCGTAAGACAGACGCTTCAGAGGCACTTATTGATTTGCGCAAGGATGGGAGTTTGCGCCTTACTCTTTCAACGTGCAATTCGTTCGGTAGTGCGAGCGAGCGATTTATCGTCGAGGCAGATTTTGTCGGGAGCTATCCAATTGCGAGTTAAAACTCGCAATTGGATAGGTCTCTGCAATATATAGAGGCCACTGATTTGTTCTTCGATAGTAGAGGTTAACAGGAGCGTTTGCTCCACGAAACGGAAAGGAGGCGCAGATGCGCTATTCACAAAAGAGGAGCAACAGGTCCTTTCACCTGTCGCTCGTCCACCTCATCGTCCTTCTCGTCTTTCTGGTGCTCCTCGCGCTGGTGAAGATGAATGAGGCGAAGGCGTACAATGAAAGCGGTCAAATCCGCGCGGATATCCTTCTCATCAAGGATGACGGTTCTCCGGCAGTCCTCCGTTTTATCAAGCGGGCGCAACGCCGGCAGCACAGTCGCGATCTTTTTGTGGAAGTTTTCAAAGCGATGAAGCGAGGGGAGCTGACGCGACTTTCTGGTTGTGTCTCCGTCCAGGTTCGTCTGAGCGGTGCGCACTTCAGCTCGGGGCAAGTGTTCAAGGAACACCGTTATCCGAACAGCAACTATGTGCCCAGGCCGGTGAGCACCCGTCGCGTTTCCTATGGCCGAAACGGCTTCACGATCCAAGGCTGTCACGGGTATGCGTCGGTTGAGATGCCGTATGGCCTGTTCGGCCCCAGGACGCGGAGCTTCATTCGGGTTGTTGGGCGCGAAACGTCGTTTCCGCGCCCCAGCTACAAAAACGTTCTGCCAACACCTGCGGGTGAGTGGCAGAGAGCTGTCGACCGTAGTTGGCAGTGGATGGGTTTCGTGATTTTCGTCCGCCCGCGTGAGCGGCGGTAACCTCTATGGTGTGTGCGTGTGTCAATTCGGATACACGCACCACCTTTCTTTTTTAGCGGATTGGGTGGGAGTATTCCCTCCTAGCCCGCTGCAAAAGAAGCAGCGCAATGTTCTTCACAACAGGGGAGTAAGCGCATGAGCGCAGATACCACTCGTCGAGAGTTTCTCTTTGCGGGGGCGTCGGCGCTTGCGCTCTCGTCCCTACCGATTACGTCTACGTCGGCTGAAGCCTTTTCGTGGCAGCGCTACGGGTCTGACCCGTTTGCAAAAAGCTATGAAGAGGCAGTTGCCCGCCTCCCAAGCGTTGTTGCCGGACCGTTTGTTCGCGTTGGCATGCCGGCACGGGTTGGCAGGCAATTCCTGCAAATGGTTCGAGCTGGCCACGGGCGGACGATGCAGTACGCGCCGGGTGTAACCCTCAAGGTGATGATGTCCGGCTCGGGAGCACGCTATAACGTGCGCACCGCGTGGCGACCCGACTTTCGCGCAAATGCGGAGGTGTGGGAAGTCTACGACGGCTCACGCACGTGGCGCCTCGTCCTCTTTTTGGAGGGGCGCTACGGCAACAGTTCGCGAGCTCGCCTCAATGCGTGTTTCAACTGGTCGCTTGAGATAGTCCCCGCTGGGTGCTTCGATTTCTACATCGAGGCATACGATACGGACAACACGTATCTCACCAAGCCAGTGGTCTTCACATGGAATTTCTGGCGCCCGATGATGAGTAAGCGCGAGCTTGCTCGAAGCAGGTGTCTGGCATCGTGGGACAGAAACCACGTTCGTAAAAGTCGGCCACGGTTTGAGTGTCACCCGTGTGTTCCAAACTGGAACTACGGCGGTCGTGGGAAGCCGGATATCATTGTCGAATCGACCGTGGTAGCCGGCGGGTTCCTTTCGGTACCCCGAGCCCTTATTGGCTCAAGGACCGAACTGCTGATTTGCTCGTATTACGAGCACTTCAACAGACCAAATACCATGGCAGGCTATGGCGTCTCGCTAATGCCGTCGGCTGAGTTTCAGAAGTACCTCTCGCAAGGGAGGAACCCGCGGACGCGGCCAATCCAGTTTCGGAAGGCGTAATCTATTGGTTGGTGCAGGGAAGCTATCGCTTCCTTGCACTACCACTTTTATTCAACAGCAAAAGCAACCATTACAGCTAAAAAGCTAAGAATTATGACTATCAGTAATATACAAAAATCACGATTCACCAAAATACTTGGTGTTTTAGTTGTGCTGGTTGCACTTGTAATCGGTTTTACCTTTATCTCTTTTTCACCTGACTCAGAAATTAATCCGCTTTCATTCGGTATTCTTGCAGTGCACGCTTTTGGTGGTGACGGTGGTGGTGACGGCGGCGGCGGTGGTGACGGCGGTGACGGCGGCGGAGACTTTGGGGGCTGGGGGCAGCCAGCTACTGGCTGTTGTGGTCAGCCGTCCCCCTCAGGCGGTGGCTCAAGCGGCGGAGGTGGTGGAACACCGACACCTCCAGCGCCTCTCTGTACGCTCTCTGCAAATCCGAATCAGATCAATAACAGTGATTACTCTACTCTCACGTGGACAACGAGCAATGCAACGAGTGTCTCTATCGACCAAGGAATCGGTAGCGAGGATCTCAATAGCAGCCGGAAGGTATACCCGACAACCAATACGACATATACCCTCACCGCAAGCGGACCGGGTGGTACGGTAACGTGTAGCGATACGGTTACTGTAGTTCAGCAACCGCAGACACCAATCTGTACGCTCTCTGCAAGCCCTAACTCATTTGGCGCAGGGGGTGGTACCACGACACTGACATGGACTACAAGCAATGTGACCAATGTCTCTATTGATCAGGGAGTCGGCTCAGTTGGCCTGAATGGCACTCGTACCGCGTCGGTGACGAGCAATACCACGTACACACTTACCGGAACGGGGCCAAATGGAACAGTAACGTGTACAGCGCCAGTTACCGTCAGCACAGCGTCAAGTCTCGCATGTACGCTCTCTGCAAGTCCAACGACAATTAATAAAGGTGGGAGTTCAACCCTTACCTGGACAACGAGTAATGCGACATCTGCAAGTATTAATCAGAGCATCGGTTCGGTGTCGTTAAATGGTAACCGTAGTGTCTCGCCAAGCTCAAATACCAGCTACACACTTACCGCTACGAATGGTACAGATACTGTTACGTGTAATGCGTCTATTACTGTAACGCCACCAACTAACCCGCCGTGTCTGGTTGGATGTGGAGGAATTGACCAGCCGAATGTCAATCTAACTTCAACCCCAAATGAGCAGCCGCTTGCATTTATCACGCTCTCACAAGTTCCGTACACTGGTTTTAGTGCCGGTCCGTTTCTTACTGCGCTCTTCTGGCTTATTGTGATTGCGTGGAGTGCAGTCGTTGCATACCTTATTATTGTAAAGCGTTACGGTGTCGAGCAGATTCAGAATTTTGTCAGCCGCTTCGCGACATCTGTGCAGACTTCCGAAAATACGGCAGATCATATCTATGTCTCAGATGTGCCTGAGATGGACACGCACGAACCCGAAGCAGTGGTTGAAATGTTCGATACGCCTGCCGCTTCAACTGTTGAATCAGGTAGTACGGTGCAGGATGCCATGATCCTCAACACCGAAGGAGGAATGCCGCGTATCGAGTTTAAGCGCACAACGGTTTCCTCACCAGCGCCATCTGCGCCAATAGCAACTCCTCCAGCAGCAGAGAAGCGCGAGGAAGTGCGCACGGAGAACTCTCACATGAAGCATGTCGGGAATGCAGTAAAAGATTCTGCCGCGACACTCTTTATTCAGTGGATTATTTCAGGAGAACGTGAAAAGGTCTTTGATCTTCTTCGCGGCCTTCGCGAGCGAGGGCACGATGCGGAGAGTTTTCTCTCACGTGTACTTTGCGAGCTCGATACGGTTCACTGCGCGCGTCTCGGCGAGAGTCCGATTAAGCCGGATGCGGCGCTCGTTGAGAGCACGAAGCACCTCTCAACCAAGAACCTCGAAGCGCTTGTCGAAATCCTTTCAACCGGCGTTGATCGAACGTATAAGACTTCCGTAACAGCAGTAAAGCTTGCTGTCATCCGAGCGCTTGATTACCTCGAGACGCAAAAATAAAAAATGTGCCGCCGTTAGCGGGCCTGCGTAGGCAGGCAAATGCGAAAACATCCAAGGCCAAAAAATCCCCTCATGAGGGGATTTTTTGGTTTCTAGCCTGCGCCTAATTGATCGACTCACTCATCTGATTGAGCCGGTCTGCCGGCAGGCCTACCTACGGCCGGCAGGTCTATCGTTCGTGAATGGTTTTCTCGTCTCGCTCTTTCTTAAGGCGTTCTGTAAGTTCTCCGAGTGTCACTTCGCCAATTTTTCCAAGGTCGCGACTTTCAAGCGTTACTATTTTCTTCTCGACCTCACTGTCACCAATAACGATAAGGTACGGAATTTTTTCATGTTTTGCATTTCGTATTTTTTTGCCCAACGTCTCGTTACTCTCGTCGATTTCAACTCGAAATTCTTTGGCGAGCGCATCGCAAACCTCATTCGCGTAGGCGCCATGCTTCTCGCTGATTGGGAGTACCTTCACTTGCACCGGAGAGAGCCAGAGAGGGAAGTTGCCTTCGTAGTGCTCAATAAGAAAGGCAATAATTCTTTCGATAGCGCCGATTGAAGAGCGGTGCACGACAACACCTTTCTTCTCTGTGCCGTCTTCAGCAGTGTATACCAAATTAAATTTCTCCGGCATGCAGAAATCATATTGAACAGTAAAAGCGGTGTCCTCCTTTCCGTTTACATTTTTCATTTGCACATCGATTTTCGGTCCGTAAAAAGCAGCTTCACCTTCTGCTTCGGTAAATTCTCCACGTTTCTTCATTAATTCACGGAGGAGCCCTTCGCTTTTTTCCCACGCTTCGGCATTTTCATAGTACTTCTCTGTATCATTCCGGTCTCCGAGGGAGAGGCGGTACCAGTAGTGTTCCCCAAGTGAGAGGCCAAGTACGCCTGCAACGTATTCAATAAGGTCGAGCGCCTTCCCGATTTCCTCGACCGCCTGTTCGTCTGATGCGCAAATGATATGTGCATCAGCTAGACAGAACGTACGCACGCGTTGAAGACCCATAAGCTCGCCGGATTGCTCATATCGGTACAGCTGTGCGAGCTCAGCAATACGCATCGGAAGATCGCGGTAACTGCGTGGGCGAGAAAGGAACATTTGGTAGTGGTGCGGGCAAGTCATCGGGCGGAGCATAAACTCCTCGTCGTCGATTACAATCGGTGCGTACATTGAGTCTTTGTAGTGCGGGTAGTGACCAGATTTTCGATAGAGGTCGAGTTTTGCAATATCTGGCGTATAGACGTGTTGGTACCCACGTCGAATTTCTTCGTCTACTATGAAGCGCTCAAGTTCGCGGCGTATTGTTGCGCCTTTTGGCAAGAACATTGGGAGCCCTTTGCCGACGACTGGATCAATATAAAAAAGGTCAAGCTGCGGACCAAGCTTTTTGTGGTCTTGCTCTTTCATTTCATTGTGTTCGTGTTCATTCTCCATGAAAGGAATAATACGGGGAATTCGGCAAAAATACAAAAAATATAAAAGAGAAGACCCGCGTGGTGCGCGGGTCTTTGGCGGGGGAGGCGGCGGTTTCGGCGGACCGGACGGGATCGGAGCGTTGAGGAAGTGCTCCTCGTAGATTGCGAGCAACTCCTCGCAACGCTCCTCGGTCGGGAGAATAGCTGAGGGGTCGAGCATCTCTGCCCTCCATGGTTAAATTGACTACACGAAGTATAGTAAAATATTCAAAAATGTCAAGTCATTAGTAGTGGCTTAGCGGGGGTAAAACCAGTTTGTTCAATATATTGAACAAACTATCCAATATATTGGAGTATTTGTAGTTAAAGATCGACTCGGTCATGTGATTGAGTTGATTACTATTTAAGTTAGAGCGCCTTCACTGCCTCGGCGACCATGCTCTGCTCGCCATTCCTATTACTGAGGCGCCCTTTGATAGCAATACATTTCTCCAGCGCAAAGAGGTCTTTATGCGCAGTAAAGAGTCTCGGAAAGATAACGACTTCCAATGTGTCGGAAAAGTCAGCAATGCGCAGGAATGCCATTTGCTCGCCGCTTTTTGTGAGGATAACTTTTGAGTCTTCGACAATACCACCAATCACAGTTTCAACCCCTTCGCGAACACTTTCTTTCGTCTTTTTTATGTCTGCCTTTAAGCGATTTAGTTTCTCTTTATGCTCATCAAGCGGATGTCCTGAGACATAGAGGCCGAGGAGCTCTCTCTCCCATGCAAGCTGTTCGCGCATGGATATTGGCTCTACCTTGGGAAGTTCGAGATTTGATTCCACGCCTGTTTCAGGAAGGGAGCCAAAGAGCGAATCCTGATTATCAGGCTGTTGCGCAAACTCGCGTGCATAAGAGAGGGCACGTTCAATGCCGGCAAGCATGACTCCGCGCTCGCCAAAGTGATCAAGTGCGCCGCTCTTAATCAGGGATTCAAGCGACTTACGATTAATGTTCTTGTCATGTACGCGCTCCAGAAAGTTTGCCAAAGACGTGAACTTGCCGTTTTTCTTCCTCTCAGCAATGATGCTATCAGCAATACCGGTACCGAAGTTTTTTATTGAGTAGAGACCAAATCGAATTGTCGGGCTCTTGGCATTGGGAACCACGGAGAAGTCTCCGAAGCTTTCATTGACATCCGGCGGCAGTACCTCAATGCCCATCCGTGTACATTCGGAAATCCCCTCTGCAATTTTATCAACGTCGCCCCCGTCGGCGGTCAAGACCGCAGACATGTACTCAAGCGGAAAATTCGCTTTCATATACGCTGTCTGGTACGCCACCTTCCCATAACTTGCCGCGTGCGCCTTATTGAATCCGTACGCCTGGAACGGTTCGAAAAGTTTCCACATTTTCTCAGCGAACGTTTTATCGCGCCCGTGCTCAATAACTCCTTCTATAAATTTTTCCTTCTGAGCCGCCATCTCTTCAGGAATTTTCTTCCCCACTGCCTTTCTGAACTTATCTGCTTCAAGCCACGTGTAGCCCGCAAGTTCAATAGCAGAGAAGAGGAGGTCATCCTGGTAGACAATGAGGCCGTAGGATTCCTGCAAGTACGGCTCCATGCGAGGGTCTGGGTAATTAACGAGCGCGGGATTATTTTTACGTGCAATGTACTCGGGTATCACGTCCATCGGTCCCGGACGGTAGAGGGCAACCATGGCATTAATGTCGTGGATGCTTGAGGGTTTAAGCTCCTTAAGGAAGTGTGTCATACCCGAGCCGTTTAGTTGGAAGAGACCCATTGTCTCCCCCCGCGCGAGCATTTCAAATGTCTTGGTGTCATCAAGCGGAATGTTTTCAATATCAACTGCTATTCCCTGAATAGCCTCGACGCGCTCAACTGCATCAGCGAGGATAGCGAGATTTGTGATGCCGAGAAAGTCGAATTTCAAAAGGCCAACTCCGTCCTCGCCCACGGAGTGCATGTTGTACTGCGTGACAAGCTTTCCGCCCTTCGGGTCGTACTGCAGCGGCACGTAATCAGTAAGTGGTGTGGGGGAAATGACGACGCCTGCGGCGTGCACCCCGATGTGGCGCGCACACCCTTCAATCTTCATCGCCAGATCAAGCACCTCCTTCACTTCATCGTCGGCGCGGTATGCCTGTTTCAACTCCGGCACCATTTCAAGCGCCTTGCTAATAGTCATCGGAAACCCTTGTGAGCCGAATGGAATCATTTTTGCAATCCTATCCCCAAGGCCGTACGCGTGCCCGAGAGCGCGGGCGACATCGCGCACCGAGCCGCGTGCCATCATTGTTCCGAATGTTCCAATCTGCGCCACCTTGTCTTCGCCATACTTCTCCCGCGCGTACTGGATAATCTCATCGCGACGATTATCGGCAAAGTCCATATCGATATCCGGTGCCGATGGGCGTTCCGGGTTGAGGAACCGCTCAAACGGTAATTTGTATTCAATCGGGTTTACATTTGTGATACCAAGCACGTATGTCGTTAAGGAGCCCGCGACCGATCCGCGAATAGTGGTGAGTATGCCCCGTTCGTGCGCTTCGCGCAGGAGATCGCCAACAACCAAAAAATAGGTGGCGTAGCCTTTCTGCTTAATCACTTCTAGTTCGTACTCAAGGCGCTCCTTAATAACCGGGTCAGCGAGCGAGAGAGAACGGCGCGTTACTCCTTCACATGCATGGTGGCGCAATTCTTCATCGGGAGTTCTGCGGCTTTCAATAATGTAGTTTGGAAATTGCCACTTCATTTCAATTTCCACATTGCAGCGCTCTGCAATTTCGAGTGTCCGTGCAAGCAGTTTTTCATCTCCTTTAAATCGTTTGCACGCTTCCTTCTGCGTAATAAATGAGAAGTCTTCGTTTCGGTCTGTCGGAGTGCCGGCATTGCTTTGAATGCGGACCATGGTCTCTCTCGCAAGCCTGTCTTCCGGTTTGAGATAGTACGTGTCGTGTGCGGCAACAAGAGGAATGCCGTTTTCTTCGTAGAGAGCACGTATTTTCTGCATGAGCTCTTCATGTCCGTCGACTTCCGGGTGGTGGGTAATTTCTGCAAAGAGATTTTCCTTTCCGTAATTTTTTTGATACCACGCAAGCGCTTCTTGCGCTCGTTCCTGCTCACTATCTTTAAGAGCGCGGGAGATTTCACTTGCAAAGGAAGGGAGTATGGCGATGAGTCCGTCTTTGTATTTCTCAAGCAGTTCCCGGTCCACTCTCGGTTTGTAGTAAAAGCCTTCAAGGTGGCTATCGGTTACGAGTTTAATGAGGTTCTTGTACCCTGCCCCATTTTCAGCGAGGAGTACGAGCCTGCTCCAGCGATTATCTATTCTATTTTCTTTATCAAAGCGGGTGCGCGGCGCCACATACGCATCAATTCCAATAATTGGTTTGATACCCGCCTTCTGGCATTTCTGGTAAAACTCGATTGCGCCGTAGAGATTGCCGTTGTCAGTAAGCGCAAGCGCCGGCATCTCGTCTTTTACAGCCGCTTCAATAAGCTCCGGAATTTTCGGAAGTGCATTAAGGAGAGAATAATGACTATGTGTGTGTAGGTGTATAAACTTAGTCATAGTGTGGGGTGTGAGGCCTGCCCCGTAGCTTCCCGAGTACAGTGAGGGAATGGTACTGGGGTGTACGAATTTCGCAGCCATGGCCCCTCTAGTATAGCAGAATCGAGAATGCGCCTTGATGCGTATAATAGGGATGATGCAGTATCGAATCGGCATAGATGAAGTGGGACGTGGCCCTTTGGCAGGACCTGTCGCAGTGTGCGTATTTGCCATACCAGAGAAAAATGAGCCGCTTTTGGCTGGAATTAAAGACTCGAAAAAACTGACAGCTAAGAAGCGAGAAGAGTGGCTAGAAGCACTCACTCTCTTGCGCAATCAGGGAGAGGTAGAGTGGCACGTCGCATTTGTGGGTTCAAAGCAGATTGATACAAACGGCATTGTGCCGTCTATTCAAACCGCACTCATGCGGGCGCTGAAAAAAGTTGCGCACAGTAAAGAGGAATGCAATGTGTATCTTGATGGGGGCCTCTATGCACCCGAACAGTATAAAAAACAGGAGACAATTGTGCGGGGGGAAGACAGGGAAGCGGTCATTGCGGCTGCAAGTGTTGTGGCGAAAGTTATGCGCGACAGAAAAATGACTCGCGTTGCTGTGCAGTACCCTGAGTATGGATTTGAAAGGCATAAAGGGTACGGGACAGCGGCACATCGAAAAGCAATTGAGCGGTATGGACTCTGTGCTATCCACCGAAAGAGCTTTTGTCATTTTGACATGAACAAATAAATACAGTACATTTTGTCACTAGTTGTTCAAAAAGAAAGAATTGGGGGAAACGCATGTCCTTAGCAGGACTCTACCATCGGCGTGAGGCGAAACTGAAGCCAGCGCTAGACTCAAACCCATCGTGCGAGAACTGTCGTTTCAATGGAATCGGCACCGAATCAACTGCACGAGTGGAGTGTATATTTCCCGGATGTCCGAAGGGGCGCCCATACTCAAACGATACGAGCGCATGCGAACACTGGGAGCGAAAGAAGAAGAAACCTCAAATTCGAAGGCGCCGGCTATAGCCGGCGCTTATTTGCGACGTAGTGCGAGTGAAATACAAAAGCGAAGTTTTATATTTCCGAGCCGAGGAGCTAATACAGGTTCACTATCTCGAGGCTCGCCCCGAGGAACCTTTATTTGTTGCCAATTTTGGAATTATTTGTATACTTGGGCCATGTCGAGTCGAATGCGCGTAACGCGCTCACATCGCAATAATCGCCGTTCACACCACGCGCTCGTTGATGCGCGGCTCTCGGTGTGCGGCAATTGTAACGCTACGCACCTGCGGCACCGTGTGTGCGGCAATTGTGGGCAGTACCGTGGACGCATTGTTGTCGATGTAGCCGCTGCCGCAGAGAAAAAAGCTGCGAAGGCAGAGGCGCGCAAAGAAGCTCTCCGTGAAGCGGGGATAGAGGACAGCAAAACCCCGGCACCAGAAGAGGAGGTAAAAGCTTCGCAGGAAAAGTAGCGCGTAAAAAAAAAGCACATTACACATGGCCAATAGGCACCTTTCACGATCAATTGTGCTCCAGACCCTTTTCGAGTTGGACTTTGACGAGAAATTTGACGCAAAAGGTACGGAGCTAGATGAGACTCTCATCCGGAATGTCCAGGAGTTTGCTCCTGGTATGAGTGATATTTCATTTATGAAGCAGCTTCTTGAGACGGTGCTCAGCAAGCGCGCAGAGCTTGATGCAATCATAGAAAAGGCCGCTCCCGAGTGGCCGGTAGATAAAATATCTGTCGTCGACAGGAATATCCTTCGGCTCGGACTCTCGGAGTTGTTATTTGCGGACAGGAAAGAGGTACCAGCAAAAGTAGCTATTAATGAGGCGATCGAACTTGCGAAGACATTCGGAGGGGAGAACAGCGGTCGGTTCGTTAATGGCGTCTTGGGGGCAGTGTACAAAGAAATAGGCGAGCCGGGGAAAAACGAAATCTCGAAACGAAAAAAAGAAGAAGTGTCGTACGAGAAAATGCCAATTGAGCGGCTCGGCGGCGCTGTCGTTTTTGCCCGAGACGGCGAGGATGTTTTTCTTGCGCTTGTCCACGACGTTTTCGGACACTGGACACTCTCGAAAGGACATATTGATGAAAAGGAGGATATCAAGGAAGGTATTGCCCGTTCGCTTAAGGATGAAATAGGGGTTGAGGCTACTGTCGGTGAACGACTCGGTAAGAATGAGTACATTGCGACAAAGCCTGAGGAAGGCAAGGTGCGCAAGCAAGTCATTTACCACCTCGCAGAGGCGCCGTTTGTTGAGCTTCACCTTGCGGAAGATAAAGGCGGCCTCGATGACGCAAAATGGTTCAAGCTTTCTGATATTCTTGAACTTAATTTCTATGATGATATTCTCCCCATCATCACAAAAGCAATTAATATACTGGTAACGAATTCTAAACCGGAGAAATGAACGAGAAAAATGACTTCGAATCTTCCATAGGTGTCACGTTTGATGACGCCTCACTTTTGCGCACCGCGCTCACACACCGCTCGTACATCAATGAGCACCGTGACGCGAACCTCGAGCATAACGAGCGCCTCGAATTTCTCGGAGACGCGGTACTTGAATTGGCGGTAACGGACTATCTGTTTAGAAAATATCCCGAGAAGACCGAGGGGGAACTTACAGCGGTACGCGCCGCGTTGGTCAATACTATTTCCCTTGCTACAGCGGCTCAGGAGATAAACATCAATGAACATCTCTTACTCTCAAAAGGCGAGGCGCGCGACACTGGACGCGCACGGCAGTATATTTTAGCAAATGCATTTGAGGCGGTTATCGGTGCAATTTACATAGATCAAGGCTACGATGCTGCCGCAGGATTCATAACACGGACCCTCGTTGGTCGCACGGAAGAAATTGTGGAGGGGCGGCTCTGGCAGGACGCGAAGAGCAGGTTCCAAGAAAAAGCACAAGAACAAGAGAATACAACACCAGAGTATCGTGTTATCCGAGAAAGTGGGCCGGATCACGATAAGGAATTTGTTATCGGCGTATTTCTCGGTCGTGAGGAAGTTGCTCGCGGTGGCGGGAAGAGCAAACAAGAAGCCGAGCAGGCCGCCGCTGAGGCGGGGATAGAAAAGAAGGGCTGGCAGTAGTGTGTGTGGTATGCTGTATGTGCAGGCGATTTCCCAGACGATTGCCCGCAACCTCCCGTAAGTGACTCTCCCTGCTCCTTGCCCGCGCCTTCCGGCGCGGGTCTTTTTCTTTGGTACAATACGGACAATGTATTTAAAGAGTATCGAGCTTTCAGGTTTTAAATCATTCGCAAAAAAAGGCGAATTGGAATTCAGTGCGCCCATTACAGCTGTTGTGGGACCAAACGGGTCAGGCAAAAGTAATGTGGCGGAAGGGTTTCGCTTTGTGCTCGGCGAGCAGAGCATGAAGAGCATGCGAAGCAAAAGAGGCGAGGATTTGATATGGGGAGGGTCGCACTCAATCGCACGAATGAATCGCGGTTCGGTGAAAGTAGTGTTTGATAATACTAAACGACTCCTTGATGTCGATTTTGACGAAGTGTCTATTGAGCGCATTGTGCACCGTGACGGCGGCAATGAGTATCGCATCAATGGCTCGCCGGTGCGCCTCAAGGATGTGGTCGAGCTCCTCGCCGGCGCACACATAGGCGCTTCAGGGCATCACATCATCTCTCAAGGAGAGGCGGATAAGATTCTCAACGCAAACCTCCGAGAGCGGCGTGAAGCCGTTGAAGATGCTCTTGGACTTACGGTGTACCACTACAAATTGGCACAGAGCGAGCGGAAACTCGAGCGGACCAATGAAAACATATCCCAGGTGCAATCACTGCGTCGAGAGATAGCGCCGCATATTAAATTTTTAAGCAATCAGGTAAAGAAGCTCGAGAAAGCTCGCGAAATGCGCGAAGAGCTAAAGGGTAAACTCCGTGAATATTTAAAGCGAGAAGAAATATTTCTCACACTTTTTGAAAAGCGTATTAAAACCGAAAAGAACGAGCCAGTAAATGAATTGGCATCGCTCACGCGGGAACTTAGCACTGCTCGACGTGTGCTTGAGAGCAGTAGCGGTGAAGACGAAAAGAGCAAAGAAGTGCTTTCGATTGAGCGCGCCCTCTCCGAGGTACGCAATTCGCGTGATGCGTTATCGCGAGAGCTTGGACGCATCGAAGGGCAGCTCTCTTTTGCGAAACGGCATGCGGAGAAAGTTGCAATCTCCGCTGTTCCGTTTTCAGAACTCGAATCATTTATGGAAAGCGTCTCAGCGGAACTCTCTGAAGCGCAATCAGCGACAGAGATTACAACTGTCCGCTCGCTTCTTGTCCGTATTAAGGAGCGCGTCGCGGCATTCCTCTCTGAGAGACGAAGTGGAGGTGCAGGTGTTGAAGGTGACACAGAAGTCGCCGCGCTACAAGAGGAAAAGAGCGCGATTGAAGAAAAACTGGAGAGTCTTTCAAAAAAAGAAGGCGAGCTTTCAAAGACGTATTCAGAACTGAAAGAGGAAATTGAGGCAGGGAAAGACGAAGAGCGAGTGGCGGAGCGGGAAGTGTTTCGTATCACAACCCGCAAACAGGAGGTAGAGAGTGTACTGCGTGACCTCGAGCGGCAAGAATCAGAGCTTACGCGTCTCGTAGATGAGTTTAAGCGCGACAGGGAAGAGGGAGTCGTGCTTGTCGGCAGAGATATCCTCTCGTATACTGATGAACATATTTCAAATGAAAGCGTCGAGGCAGAGGATCGGCACATTCAGGAAGAGCGGCGGCGCGATATTGAGCGGCTAAAGATTCGCCTCGAGGAGTACTGCTCTGGTTCTGGGGAGGATGTAATGAAGGAGTATGAAGAGGCGACAGAGCGCGACGCGTTTTTAGTACGGGAAATTGAAGATTTAGAGAAATCGGCTGAGTCGCTGCAAGAACTTATCACGACGCTCACCGATGAACTCGAGACGCAGTTTAAAGACGGCATCGCAAAAATAAATTCAGAGTTCCAGCATTTTTTTGAAATCCTCTTTGGCGGGGGTACGGCGTCGCTTTCGGTCGTACGCGCCACCCCAAAGCGCCGACGCAGTGATGCAGCTATTTTAGAAGAAGTGCCAGAAGAAGAAAGCGAGACGGGTATTGATATCTCTATTTCCCTTCCTCGAAAAAAAGTGAAAGGTCTTGAAATGCTCTCCGGAGGCGAGCGAGCACTTACTTCAATTGCGCTTCTCTTTGCAATGAGTCAGGTGAATCCGCCACCGTTTCTTATTCTCGATGAGACTGACGCGGCGCTCGATGAGGCGAACTCCCGCAAATACGGGCAGATGATTCGCGAACTTGCAAAGAAAACCCAGCTCATCCTCATTACGCATAACCGCGAAACAATGAGCACCGCAGGCGTACTCTACGGTGTCACGATGGGGGCTGACGGGGTCAGCAAGTTGCTGTCAGTTAAGTTTGAGGAAGCCGTGAAAGTAGCCAAATAATCAACTCACACCCCGTGTGAGTTGATTATTTCAGAAGTGCAAATGAGAGGCGCTTGCTTTCGAGATCTGCGGCGATGAGTTTTACTCGCACGCTATCCCCGAGGGTGAACTCTTTCCCTTTCTTTTCGCCCGAGATGACATAGCCGCCGTCTTTCAGCGTGTAGTAGTCATCCATATCGGCAAAGCGGATGAGCCCTTCTGCTTTGCTTTCATTTTCCTCAACAAACATACCAAAGTCGGTTAGCCCTGAAATTGTCGCGTCAAATTCCTGCCCAATTTTTCCAAGCATGAACTTTACCTGCATGTACTTCGTGCTGTCGCGTTCTGCTTCAATAGCCTCTATCTCGCGTTGTGAGCTTTCAATAGCAAGGCGCTGGTAGCGGCGCAACTCGTCCTGCGGTATTGGCGAGCCGTCGAGGTGACTCCAGAGAATGCGATGTACCATAATATCTGGGTACCGGCGAATAGGCGAGGTGAAGTGCGTGTAGTGCTTGAAGGAGAGGGAAAAGTGTCCGATGTTCTTCGTTGAGTACACCGCCTTTGCCATAGAGCGAATGGTAGCAAGCTGAATAAGTTTCTCCTCGGGAGCGCCTTCAATCTGTTTTAAAAGACTGTTAATTGCTTCAGGCGTGACGCTGCCTTTCTTTGTTTCGAAGTCATAGCCCATAGCGCGTACAAAAACGCCGAGTTCGTCGATTTTCTCCTCCTTCGGAACATCATGGATTCGGTAGATAAAGAGAAGTTCTTTTTTACCCTTCCCGAGTTCGTGTATGTACTCGGCCACTGCTTTATTTGCAAGGAGCATAAAATCCTCAATAAGAAGGTTTGTATTGGTGCGTTCTTTTACGTAGACGCCGGTCGGATTTCCTTTCTCATCGAGGGTAAATTTCACCTCGTCCTGCTCAAATCCAATTGAGCCTTCCCGCCGCCGTTTTTCACGAAGCGCATAGGCAATTGTGTTTAGTGTCTTGAGTTCGTGTGCGTACGGCCCTTCGTTCGTGTTAAGCACGCTCTGTGCCTCTTCGTATGAGAAGCGCTTATTCGAGTGAATCACCGTGCGCCCAAACCACCGGGTTACCACTTCATGCTTTTCGTTGAAGGTGAAGACTGCCGCAAATGCGAGACGGTCTTCGCCCTCACGGAGGGAGCATATATCGTTACTAAGAATTTCAGGCAGCATGGGAATGGTGCGGTCAACAAGGTAAATTGAAGTGCCACGACGCTGTGCCTCTTCGTCGATAGCACTACCCGGCTCTACGTAGTGGGTAACGTCAGCGATATGGATGCCGACCTCGATGTTTCCGTTATCTAATTGTTTGAAAGAGAGCGCGTCGTCAAAATCTTTCGCATCTACCGGATCAATGGTTAGGGTCAGTGTGTCTCGAAAATCCCTTCGGCTTTCTATATCGTCTTTAGTAATGGCGCGCTTTTTTGCAAGCGCCTCTGCTTCTTGTGTCACGGATTCTGGAAAGCGAGTGTCAAAGTTGTGCTCGAGAACGATAGCCTCCATTTCGACATTGTGTTCGCCATGCCGTCCAATGACTCGGAGAATTTCACCTTCAGGGTATGCGTCTTGTGTCTCCCATGAAGTAATGCGGACATAGAGTTTGTCGCCTTCTTTCGCGCCGTCGATGTCGGCGATATGAATATCCGCATACATACGGTTGTCATCCGCGGAAAGGAAGTAGCCCTCTTTACGCTTTTCGAGGACTCCCACAAATGCGTCTTTTGAGCGAGAGAGGATGGCAGTTACCTCGCCCTGCACCCTCCCGTTCTTTTTTTGCGGCAAGAGACGGACCGACACCAAATCTTTATTGAGTGCTGTATTAAGGTTCTCTGTCGCAATCTCTATATCTTGTTCGTGCCCCTCAAAGGGCACATAGCCGGTGCCACGCGCGGTGACGCTTATTATTCCTTCAAACTCATTGGTCATTGCGGCACAGTATAGCATTTACGGTAGGATTTTACTGTGTTATTTTTTTAGGCGGGTACTCTCATGGTGAGATGCCCAGAGCATCGCGCTCTTTAATTGGATGGTGTTTGCGGAGGGATATTTTACGGAGACTGTGGTCTCTTATGCCTCATAGGCCGCGCCCACTGGACGCGGCCTCCCCATTTGTTGACCTTTTGCCAGAGTTCTGGTAGATTTGCCACCACACCTGTCCCGTAGTAATTTTTTGATTACATATATAGAAGAAGGTATAACGGGCAGTGTGGCACGCAAAGAAAAAGAATTAACGTAACTAATGTAAAGAATTTACTACTGGGATGTTGAAGATTCGCCTACAGCGCGTCGGACGAAAAAACGACCCTTCCTACCGGGTCGTCGTTGTTGATTCCAAGCAAGGGCCAAAGAGCGGCAAGTTCGTTGAGCTCCTCGGTTCATACTCACCAAAGGAGGACAGAGTAGTCGTTGACGGCGAGCGCGCAAAATATTGGATCGGGCAGGGAGCGCAGACATCGGATACTGTGCACAATATTCTAGTCAATGAAAAGGTTGTTGATGGTGCTAAGCGAAACCCGCTCCCAAAAAAATCCCCTATAGTACAAGAAAAAGAGGAAGGGCAGGCGCAGGGAGCAGAAACCGAAACAGCAGAAGCTGCTCCGGCATCGGGTGAGGCAACAGTGTCAGAAACACCGGAGACAGCTTCTGAAGATGCCCCAGCTTCAGAAGACACCGCACCAGAGGCGCCTGCTGATCCCTCGGTACAGGCAGAGGACGCGCCGGTAGAGGAAGAGAGTAAAGAGGCATAATATTGACCTGCGGTTTAAGTTGTGCGAAAGTTTTCATACGGCCATAGGGTCGAACCTGCCAAGGGCAGGCGCCGATTGTAGTTTGACGATTAGAAATTCAGTACGACTATTATGGAGCAGGATCAGGCATTTCTTGAGTATGTCGTGAAGGGCCTCGTAGATAATCCAGAGAAAGTCAGCATTGACCGTACTGTGGATGAAATGGGAGTCCTCCTGACACTCACAGTCGACCAGCAAGATATGGGCAAGATTATTGGCCGATCGGGTAATACCGCAAAGGCTATTCGAACCCTTCTTCGCGTCGTTGGCATGAAGAATGACGCACGAGTGAACCTCAAGATCAATGAGCCAGACGGCGGCTCTGGAGCCGCAGAACGGCCAAGCGAGGTAACGCGCAGCGTTGATGAGGCCATGGAGGGTCTCGACCTCTAGTTAACTTCCAAGCTTTTAAGCAACAAAATGCCCGGCCTCATAGGTCGGGCATTTTGCGGACTTGCCTTTGGGCTTAAAAGCTGAAAAGCTAATAACCTGAGTAGTATGATTCACTTTCACATAGTGACACTGTTCCCAGAGAGCATTGACGGGTATCTCAATTCGTCGATTCTTGGACGTGCGCAAAAGGATAAAAAAATTAAAATTAGTTTTTATAATCCGCGTGATTACACCAAAAACGCTCACAGGCGGGTTGATCAAAAGCCATACGGAGGAGGTCCCGGCATGGTGCTTGAAGCTGAGGCGGTGCTCAGGGCGGCACAGGCGGCAATTGGACGGAAGAAAGACGTATGCGTCGTGTTCTTTACCCCTGCCGGAAAGCAGTTTGATACTGACATGGCAAAAAGGTACGCACAAAAATACACGCACATTGTGTGTATTTGCGGGCACTATGAGGGCGTCGATGAACGGGTACGTGGCATTTTAAAGGCAACAGAGATTTCAATCGGCCCATTTGTATTGACCGGCGGCGAATTGCCGGCAGCAGTTTTAATTGATGCTGTTTCGCGCTTTATCCCGGGCGTGCTTGGTACATATGATTCTCTTGAGGGCGAACGTACGGCGAGCTCTGATGTGTACACTCGTCCGGAAGTGTTTGTGTGGAAAGGGAAAAAGTACCGCGTGCCGAAGGTGCTTCTCTCCGGCGACCACAAAAAAATAGAGGAGTGGAAAAAAAATCGTTGACGAGTGCGCGGCCAAGGAGTATGGTATTTTTGTAGGGTAACAACCCTGCATTTCTGTTAACAGGTCCGAGGGACGTACGGACCACATGCACTAGGGGGTGCAGTATGAGCCTCTCGAACTACAATTCGGTTCTCACGAATTTCCGGCACCGGGAGCGCCAAAAGGCGGAATCCTGCCAGAACCAGAACTCGGAGGATCGTAGCGACCGCGACAGTGCGGCGCAAGGGCTCGAAAAACCGGCCGAAGGGAAAACCGACGTGATGGATTTCCCCGGCAAAGGCCACTGAGGCCATATCATGCGAGGGAAGGGGCCGCCGAGGAATCGGCGGCCCTACTGTGTATGGTGTAATATGTCCACAACGGGTCGGCTTGACAAGGAAACAGCAATTATATACACTCTCCGTACATCTGAATGAATGAGTACTGGGGGCTTCTGAATTTTTTATTGCGTACAGCTTATTAGGGGGAAGTAGCAGATTGTTTTAATAAAAATAATGCTACTCCTGCACACAACGAGAAAGCTTTCTCGTTGTGTCACTGTGTTTTGCCCGCCACATGGCAAGTAAACAATTCGAACAAAAACATTTCGGCCGATACCAAGAGGCCCTCACGCCACTGCCCAATTTTATTGAAGCGCAGACGGATTCTTTCGCGTGGGCGATGAAAGACGGCATTAAGGAGATTTTCAAGGAATTTTCTCCTATTCGCGACTATTCAGAAAAGAAATTTGATCTCGAATTTACGAATTTTGAATTCGGGGCGCCAAAGTACGACGAGTACTACGCAAAGAAGATGATGCTTACGTACGAAGCGCCGCTTCGTACTGTGGCGCGTCTTAAAAATAAAACGACAGGTGATGTAAAAGAGCAGGAGATTTTCCTTGCCGATTTTCCGCAAATGACCGAGCACGGCACGTTCATCATTAACGGTGTCGAGCGCGTTATTGTGCCGCAGCTCGCGCGTTCTTTCGGCGTTTTCTTTACGACACACGAGCAAAAAGGAAAGACATACTTTGGCGCCAAAATTATCCCGATGCGCGGAGCGTGGGTTGAGCTTGAGTCTGAGGCAGACGGGTGTATCTATGTACGAATTGACCGCAAGCGGAAGTTCCCCGTCACGTCACTGCTCCGCATTTTGGGAGCTCGGTTTGATAAGGACATGTTTGACCTTTTCAAGAGCTTTCCAAATGGGAAAGAAATAATTGAAACGTGTCTTGAAAAGGATACCGCAACCAGCGTCGAGGAAGCGTATATAGAAATTCACAAGAAACTTCGCGACGGTGACTTGGCGACTGCTGAGAATGCGCGCGAGTACATTGATTCTATTTTCTCAACAGAGCGCTATGATCTCTCTCGAGTTGGTCGCCGCCACTTCAATATGCGCTTCGATATGTCGACTGATGAGAAGGAGTTGGAGCGACGCACGATTTCCCTCGATGACCTCGTGAAGATAGTCGGAAATATTATGACGCTTAACGCGACGCCGAATGCACAGCCGGATGATATCGATCATCTCGGCTTTCGCCGCGTTCGCTACGTCGGCGAGATGCTTCAGCAGAAGATTCGTGTCGGCATGAGCCGTATGAAGCGAAACATCCAAGACCGAATGTCGACTGTTGAAGCCGAAACGACACTGCCAATCTCATTTATTAATCCACGTCCGTTCCAGGCCGCCATCAAAGAATTCTTCACGACCAACCAGCTCTCGCAGTTTATGAGCCAGCAGAATATTCTCGCTGAGGTGGAGCACCTCCGCCGACTCTCGGCACTCGGGCCGGGAGGACTGACGCGAGAACGTGCAGGGTTTGAAGTGCGCGATGTGCACCCGAGCCACTACGGACGTCTCTGTCCGATTCATACGCCGGAAGGCCCGAACATCGGTCTTATCCTTAACCTCGCAGTCCACGCGCGCATTAATGAATTTGGCATCATAGAAACGCCGTACGCAAAAGTGGTTGATGGAAAAATGACAGGAGAGATTGAGTATCTCAATGCACTTGAAGAAGAGCGAGTAAAAATAGCGCACGCACTGGTGAAGCGCGATGAGAGTGGCGTGATTGAACACGAGTATGTTGAAGCGCGCGTAAAGGGAGAGCCAGGACTGGTGCATAAAAACGATATTAACTATATCGATGTTGCTAGTAATCAGGCATTTTCTATTGCAACCTCAATGATTCCGTTCCTTGATCACGATGACGCCAGCCGCGCATTGATGGGATCAAATATGCAGAAACAAGCGACGCCGTGTATCGTGCCAGAAGCACCGCTTGTGGCAACAGGCATTGAAGAGACAGTTGCGCGCGACTCCGGGCGGTTGGTGTACGCAAAAGAAGCGGGAGAGGTTACGTATGTTGATGCCCGTAAAGTGGTAGTAGCCGGCGCATCCGGCGAGCAGACGTACACACTCCACTCATTTTCGCGAACGAATGACATGTCAGCATTTCACCACCGGCCAGTCGTCTCACTGGGGCAAAAGGTGAAGAGAGGGGAGCTCCTTGCTGACAATTCATCAAGTGACCGCGGTCAGGTTGCGCTCGGGCAGAATGTCCGTGTCGCATTTATGTCGTGGTCAGGAGCAAACTATGAAGACGCCATCATTATATCTGAGCGTCTTGTGAAAGACAGTAAATTCACTTCTATTCATATTGAAGAATTTGAGTGCGTTGTTCGCGACACAAAACTTGGCCCTGAGGTAACCACGCACGATATTCCAAATGTCGGAGAAATGAAGCTCCGCAATCTTGATGAAGACGGTATTGTCCGCATTGGTGCTGAAGTGCGCTCCGGCGACATTCTCGTCGGAAAGGTAACGCCGAAAGGCGAGACGCAACTGACTCCTGAAGAGCGACTCCTCCGTTCTATTTTTGGCGAGAAAGCAAAAGATGTAAAAGATACCAGCCTGCGTATGGAAGGCGGAAAGCGCGGACGCGTCGTTGGCGTGAAGGTCTTTTCTCGTGAGAGTGGCGACCAGCTCGACTCAGGCATTATTAAGCGTATCCATATTGAAGTTGCGCAGCTTCGAAATGTCTCAGTTGGGGACAAGCTTGCGGGACGCCACGGAAACAAAGGAGTTATTTCAAAGGTGCTCCCAGAGGAAGACATGCCGTATACGGAAGACGGACAGCCAATCGACCTTATCCTTACTCCGCTTGGCGTACCGAGCCGTATGAACCTCGGACAGATTCTTGAATTTCACCTCGGTCTTGCGGCTAATTCGCTTGGCTACCAAGCTATTGTTCCTCCATTTGCCGGTGCGTCAGAGAAAGAGATCGAGGACGAGCTAGAGAAAGCAGGATTCCCACGAAACGGAAAAGTTAAACTCTACGACGGGCGAACTGGCGAGAAGTTCGATCAGGATGTCGCTGTCGGGTATATGTATATCCTTAAACTTCACCACATGGTTGAAGATAAGATCCACATGCGCTCAATCGGTCCGTACTCGCTTATTACTCAACAGCCGCTCGGTGGTAAGGCGCAAAATGGCGGCCAGCGATTCGGGGAAATGGAAGTCTGGGGACTCCTTGGCTATGGCGTGGCGTATACCCTCCGAGAGGTACTCACAATCAAATCAGATGATATCGTCGGCCGTTCCGCAGCCTTTGATTCAATTGTTCGCGGCGAGCGCATAAGCCACCCGCACACCCCGGCATCATTTAATGTTCTTCTAAAACACCTCCGAGGTCTCGCACTTGATGTGCGGCTGGAGCGTGCTGAGGACGAACTTGAACACTAGTAGTATGCAAAAACACGACGATCACACTATCCAAGACTTTGATGCGATAACACTAAAGCTCGCTTCTCCCGAGCGTATTATTGATTGGTCACACGGAGAGGTTACAAAACCTGAGACCATCAACTATCGAACACAACGTGCAGAGAAAAACGGCCTCTTTGATGAAAAAATCTTCGGTCCGGAGAAGGACTACGAGTGCTACTGCGGTAAGTACCGCGGTATCCGCTTTAAGGGGATAGTGTGCGACAAGTGCGGTGTCGAGGTAACGCGCTCAATTGTACGCCGCGAGCGGATGGGACACATTGAGCTTGCAACGCCAGTCTCGCACATCTGGTTCTTGCGCGGCATTCCGTCTCGTATCGCACTTATTCTCGGTCTTTCTGCAAGTGAGGTTGAGAAGGTTATTTACTTTGCGGGCTACATTATTACGAAAGTGCACGAGGATGAGCGCGCACGGCTCCTTAAGGAGCTCGACCAAGAATACAAGAGTAAGGTTGCGTCAGCGCAGGACTCCAAGACAAAAACGAAACTCAAAGAGCTGCTCACGGCAACGAAACAGGAAATCCAGAGCATTCAGGAAATGGCCGTTGTTGACGAGGTTTCCTATCACAAGTTTTCAATCAAATACGGAGGGCTCTTTGAAGCTGAAATTGGCGCTGAGGCTGTATACAATATTTTCAAAAACATTAACCTCGATACGCTCATTTCAAAACTCGAGGAGGCACGCGAGAGCGCCGGTGCTGTTGAGCGGGCAAAGCTCAATAAACGTCTCTCGCTCTTAAAAGGAATGCGCAAGGCGGGGGTTCGCCCCGAGTGGATGTTTATGGTTCGCATTCCGGTTATTCCGCCGGCGCTGCGTCCTATGGTTGCCCTTGAAGGAGGCCGTCACGCATCATCTGATGTAAACGACCTGTACCGCCGCGTCATCAACCGAAATAACCGACTGAAGAAACTGAAAGACATTAACGCGCCTGAAGTGATTCAGCGCAACGAAAAACGAATTCTCCAGGAAGCAGTTGACGCGCTCCTTGACAATTCAATCCGCCACGGCAATACGATGTTCTCGGCTATGAGCCAGAGCCAGCGTCGACCACTTAAATCGCTCTCTGACTACCTCAAAGGAAAACAGGGATACTTCCGAGGAAATCTTCTCGGTAAACGAGTCGATTACTCCGGCCGATCAGTTATTGTGGTTGGTCCGGACCTTGTGCTTGATCAGTGCGGTCTGCCAAAACACATGGCACTCGAACTTTTCCGTCCGTTTGTGATCGCGCAACTTCTTGAAAAAGAGCTCGCGTATAACATCCGCGGCGCCGGCCGCCTCATCGAAGAGGGAATTCCGGAAGTGTGGGCAATCCTTGAAGATGTCATTAAGGACAAGCACGTGCTTCTAAACCGTGCTCCAACGCTTCACCGTCAGGGTATCCAAGCGTTCCGACCGATTCTCATTGAAGGAAACGCTATCCAGTTGCACCCGCTTGTCTGTCAGGCATTCAATGCTGACTTCGATGGTGACCAAATGGCAGTCCACGTACCGCTTTCAGATGAAGCGCAGCACGAGGCACGCACGATTATGTCTGCAAATAAGAATGTGCTGAAGCCGGGAAGCGGCGAGGTGGTCACGAGCGCGCGACAAGACATTATTCTCGGCTGTTACTGGATGACAAAGATTGTTGAAGGGGAAAAGGGAGAGGGGAATTTTTACGCATCACCGAATGACGCGATCACCGCGTATGACTTCGATGCGGTCGGATTCCGAGCAAAAATCAAAGTGCTTCCGACAGATTCTCCGAAATACGCTGGATTTAACGGTGAAGCATTCGAGACTTCGATTGGGCGTCTCCTTTTTAACTCGGTACTCCCGCGTGACTTCGCGTACATCAACGACGAAATGACGAATAAGAAGATGAGCGCTCTCGTCGATGACCTCATTATTGCGTACGGCCTTGATGAACTCCCCGGAATTCTCAATCGAATAAAAGAATTTGGATTTACGTACGCGACGCGAGCAGGTATTACCTGGAGTCTCTCAGATGTCCGCATTCCTGAGGAAAAAGCACAGATTATCGAGGAAGCACAAAAGCGCGCACAGGAAATTCACAAGCAGTTCAACGACGGGCTCCTTTCACGGACTGAAAAGCGACGACTTTTGATTGAGTTGTGGCAGGGGACAAGTGGCGAGATTGAAAAGTACCTTAAGGGCGCGCTTGACCCGAATGGTCCGGTTGCAGATATGCTTCTCTCCGGCGCGCGCGGCTCGGTGCGGCAGCTCAACCAAATGGCCGGCATGAAAGGACTTGTCCAGAATACGAAGGGAGAGGCTATCGAATTCCCAATTATTGCTTCAATGAAGGAGGGTCTAACCCCCATTGAATACTTTGCGTCGACTCACGGCGCTCGAAAAGGTCTCACTGACACTGCGCTTCAAACCGCAAAAGCAGGGTACCTTACCCGGCGGCTCTTTGACGTTGCGCAGGATGTCATTATTACTGAGGCAAATTGCGGCACAAAAGAGGGTGTTGAAATTACTCGGTTTAGCGCATCCGGTATCGAGGTCTCATTTGCCCGAAGCATTAAAGGTCGCGTGGTCGCAGAGGATATAGTCGACAGTAACGGCAACACACTCTTTAAGAAGGGGCATTTGCTTTCAGGCGCAGACGCGAGCGTCGTTGAAGAGTCTGACGTAGAGAAGGTAATAGTCCGCTCACCAGTTACCTGCAAAACGCACTACGGCATCTGCCAGCAGTGCTATGGCGCTGACATTGCGACAAATGAACTCATTGACCTCGGTGAGGCAATCGGCACAGTTGCGGCGCAGGCAATTGGTGAGCCGGGAACACAGCTTACAATGCGTACATTCCATACCGGCGGTACCGCATCTGTTGGCGGTGATATTACACAAGGACTTCCTCGCGTTGAGGAAATCTTTGAGCGACGAATTCCAAAAAATGCCGCTGTCGTTGCTCGTGTTGACGGTGAAGTGTCGGAGATCCGCGATGAAGGGAAGGAGAAAATCATTATTCTTACTCCAGATGAAGCAAGTAAGACGGTAAAGAAAAAAGATACCGAGTATTCAGTTCACTTCCTACGCATGCCGCTGGTAAAGGTGGGCGAGAAAGTAGTAAAGGGGCAGTTCCTAACTGACGGATCGGCAAATCTAGAGGAGCTCTTTAAGTACGCAGGACGTGAAGCAACACAAGAGTACATCGTCAATGAAGTGAATCGCATCTACGAGTTGCAAGGTGTCACCATCGCGCGGAAACACATCGAAGTCATCATTCGGCAAATGTTCTCACGTCGACGCATTAAGCAGGCGGGCGACACTGAATTTACCGTCGGCGAGACAGCGAGTGAAGCAGATGTTGCAGATGAAAATGCGCGCGTAAAAGAAAGTGGCGGGACTCCAGCAGTTGTCGAACCGCTCATTCTCGGCATTATGGAAGTCTCGCTTTCGCGTAAGAGCTTCCTCTCTGCTGCGTCATTCCAGAACACCACCAGAGTACTCATTAATGCAGCTGTACGCGGCGGAGCAGACAACCTTCGAGGACTTAAGGAGAATGTTATTATCGGGCGACTCATTCCTGCAGGAACGGGCTTTGAAAATAGTCCAAAGTATACTCGTATTGCTGAACTTCAGGAGAGCTTTAACTCGCACGAGGAGGAGGACGAGCGTGCAAGCGAGTAGCTTGCGAGGAAGGCGTACGCACTTACAATACACACATGCGCAGCGCCGTCGAGCAAATTAAAGAGAAACTCTCAATAATTGATGTGGTTTCTTCGTACATAAAGCTTGAGAAGGCAGGCAAGTACCATAAGGCAAAATCACCTTTTTCAAATGAGAAAACTGCCTCATTTTATGTCTCGCCGGACAGGGGGCTCTTTTACTGTTTTTCCACTAATCAAGGGGGTGACATGTTCACCTTTGTTGAAAAACTTGAGGGGGTGGATTTTCAGGGGGCACTGCGCATTCTCGCTGACCGGGCAGGCGTAGTACTTGCGCATGAACCAGGGAGAAATAAGAACGAAAACGAAAAGCTCTACCAGATTGTTGCTGACGCGACAAAGCACTTTGAGAGTAACCTGAAAGGGAACGCAGAAGCGCTTGCATACCTCAAAAAAAGAGGATTAACAGAGAAGAGCATTACACTCTTTCGCATTGGATACGCAAGAAATGAGTGGCGCGACCTCTATGACGCCCTTAAAATTACGGGGCACAGTGATGCGTTGATTGAGAAAGCAGGACTCATAAAGAAAACTGAGAAGGGCTACTATGACCGTTTCCGAGGGCGTATAATCTTCCCGATCCGTGATTCAGCGGGACGTACTGTCGCATTTTCAGCACGGCATTTCGAAGGGTCCGAGGATTCAGCCAAGTACATTAATTCACCAGAAACACCGCTCTACCACAAATCCCGCATACTTTTCGGGTATGACAGCGCAAAATCAGCTATTGGGAAATACGATTTTTCGATTGTCGTTGAAGGGCAAATGGATGTACTGCTTAGCCAGCAGGCGGGATTTCTTAACACTGTTGCCATATCTGGGACGGCCCTTACAGAGGAACAGCTGACACTGCTCAAGCGCCTCTCAAACAATGTTGTCCTTGCGCTTGATGCTGATCGGGCTGGGGTTGCCTCGGCTGGCAAAAGTGCCGCACTTGCGCTCTCACTTGGCATGGATGTAAAAGTAGCACGGCTGCCTCTTGGGGTTGATCCGGCCGACCTCATTCTTACGGATAAAGAAGCGTGGCGGGCGGCACTCCGCGAAAGTGTGCACATTGTCGACTTTTATCTTGCATACCTTGCGGAACTTAACCTTGATGACCGGACATACAAGCGGCGAGTCGAAGAGTATGTGCTGCCATTCCTTGCGCGCATCACGAGTATGATAGATCGGGAACACTTTATTACCGTGGTGGCAAAGCGAATAGGTGTTCCAGAGGAGTCGGTGCGCACTGAAGTATCACGCATTGCCGCTCTTGGTGAGCGGGGCGTAGTGCCAAGAGACGACCAGTACAGAAATGCAAGGCCGGTCAGTCGCAGAAAACGTCTCGAGGAAGCGTTAATGGGCATACTGTTTTGGCAGGAATCGCTCAAAGACCCGCATATAAATATTGCAGAGCTCACAAAATCAATCGTGGGTATTACCGGGGAAGAGCGATTTAATAAGCTTAAAGATATACCGAATGAGGAATCACAAGAACTGTCATTTCGAGCGGAACTCTATATTCAGGACGAGGGGAAGATAGAGCGTGAGGTAGATGAGCTCCTGCGAGGGCTTGCAAAGGAATATATGAAAGCCCGCCGGCAGTGGGTAAATGAGGAGCATCGGAAAGCAGAGAGCAGCGGAGATAGTAAGCGAGCGCAGGCGCTTCAAAAGGAAAGCAGTGAATTGTCTAAACGAATTCAACAATTAGAAGAAAGTGAAGTAAAATAAAAGTATGGCACCAAAGAAAAAAACCACTACAAAGAGAAAGGTTACAAAACGCGCAATTAAGAAGAAGACGCCAAAAAAAACAGCAAGAAAGAATGTCACAAAGAGGAAAGGCGCAAAAAAATCTACAAAAAAGAAGACTCCACAAAAGAGCACCCGCAAGAGCACGCCAAAGAAGGCCTTAAAAAAGAAAGCGCCGAAGAAAGCCGCAACAAAAAAAGAAAAGGAGCGCAATGAAAAAGCGAGCCGTCTCTTGGCGCGCGGACGTGAGAGGGGGTACGTAACGTATGATGAAATTCTCCGCGAATTTCCAACCATTGAAGAGGATGTGCTGTTTCTCGAGGAAATGTACGACAAGATGAGCACTGCAAATATCGATGTGCTTGAAGGCGGCGGTATTCTTGAGGAGGCGGCCTCTGAGGAGCTTCTCGATAAACGCAATCTCTATAAGCGCGGAAGCGATTCAACCTACGACTCGATTCAAATGTACTTGCGGGAAATTGGACAGTACCCGCTCTTAACCGCGCTTGAAGAGCGTGAGTTGGCAAAGCGGATTACGGAAGGAGATGACGAGGCGCGAAATCTCCTTGCGCGCGCAAACCTGCGTCTCGTGGTTTCAATTGCAAAGAAGTACGTTGGGCGCTCTCCGGACCTTACTCTCCTTGACCTTATCCAAGAAGGGAACCTCGGACTCTTTAAAGCGGTTGATAAATTCGATTATACAAAAGGGTATAAATTCTCGACTTATGCGACGTGGTGGATTCGCCAGGCGATAACCCGCGCGCTTGCCGACCAGAGTCGCACCATTCGTATTCCGGTCCACATGGTTGAAACGATTGCCAAGTACAAGCAGGTAGTACGACGCCTCAGCCAAGACCTTGGACGGGATCCACTACCGGAGGAAATTGCAACGGAAATGGGAGTTGATGTCGAGAAGATCCACAATATTAAAAAAATTAATCAGGATACTGTTTCGCTTGAAAGTCCGGTTGGAAGCGACAGTGACGACGGACAATCAACACTCGGCGACTTTATTGCTGATGACCGCATACTCTCTCCCGACCAAGAGTCAGCACAGCGTATTCTGGCAGATCAAATAGGAGAGATTCTTCACGAACTCTCGCCAAAGGAGCGAAAAATTCTTGAAATGCGCCACGGTCTTGAGGATGGTATTTACCATACCCTTGAAGAAGTGGGGAAGGAATTTGGCGTTACGCGTGAACGAATCCGGCAAATCGAAGCAAAAGCACTTGAGAAAATCCGAACGCACGAACGCTCCCAACAATTGAAGAATTATTAAAAGTAAAAGAAAAAGGCCGGTGCGCGTGCGCACCGGCCTTTTGTACGTGGTCTTGATCGTCTAGATGCCGCAGCCGACCGGCCCGACGATGAGGGAGTAGCCCTCGGTCCCCGGGATGGGGAACTCGGAGGCGAGTCCCTCCTCGATAGCGTTCTCGAGGCTCGCCGTCCGCTCGGACGGCGAGAAGGGACGCATCATCCGGCAGTCACGCCGTATGATGGGGGTGGGAGTGAAGTCCCACCCCACGGCAAGCCGCATTCGCGGCTTGCCCTTGTGCTTTTCCGTGACGACCCGAACTTGGGCTCCCACGGCACCTCCGAGCGGGAGCTGTCGCTCGGCATTGAGGAGCACCTTGATGCTTCTCTTGCCGTCGACCGGCACCTGCCACTCGAAGCGGTGGAAGTGATTGCTCACTTCCGCCTCCCGCGGGATCGTGATCCACACGAGCCCGTCGACGAGCTCGATACTCGGGCGCTCCGACGCCTCCTTAACCGCGGTTGGCGCGAGATTGGCGGGCTGGATGGCCTGCACGAGCTCGCTGAACTCCTCAGCGGCCGTGCCTCTCAGTTCGCCTTCGCGGCCGGCATCGTCGAGGTCCACAGGTTTTTTGGCCGCCTTCATCGGCGTCTTGCGGCGCACCTTCCGTTCCGGCTTCTCGGCCGCCTTCGCGGTCGTTTTTCCGGCCTTGGTCGATTTCGGCACCTTGGCGCCGCTTGCCTTCTTCGTACAGGGCGAAAGAAGGGCATTGGGGCTGACGCCAGCGGCGTCCAGGAGGTTCACGGTAGCAGGTTTGTGATGCGTCTCAGTCGTCATTTTTCCCTCACTCTAGAAAAGTTGTACGGTACGTAAAAACCATAGGAATAACCTACGGAAAACTGCTCTAATGCTAGCATAAATATCTGTGTATGTCAATAGTAACCATATGTCGTGAAAGGGGAGATGGTATAGTGGTGGTATGAAAAACGCCTCTCTCATTTCGTACTGGAGTTACTCATCACTAATGGCTTTCTTGCGCAATCCGATTATTTGGTACAAGCACTATGTTGAGCAGGTCCGTGATACGCCGTCGAGCCCGTCTGCTATTGTAGGACGTGCCGGACATCTGGCACTTGAGCATTTCTACAATGGTGTTGAGAGAGACGAGGCGCGAGCATTGGGGCTTTTGTATATTAAAAATGTTGCTGATTTTGAAATTAATTTCGGCAAAGCAACAAGTACTCTGGCACGAAAAAAGAAACGGGAGCGCATGGAGCGTGAGTATACGCAGGCAATGGACTTTTATTTTGCTCGTCCGCCGCGCCACTTTGTTGTGGGAGTTGAGGTGGCACACACTGCCACTGTTGAAGGACTTCCGCTACCAGTAAAGGCAATTTCTGACCTTGTTGTGAAGTCGCGAGTTGAGAAGGGAGCGCTTGATATTGTTGACCATAAATTTGTCGATTCATTTAGCTCGCTTAAGGGGCAAAAGACGCTCTTTACTATTCAAGCGATATTCAATTACTACACTGTCCGCGACCTTTACAAACAGCCAATCCGGCGTTTTATTGTGCAAGAGTGCAAAAAAAGAAAGAATGCTGACGGAAAGTCGCAGTTGCGCCGATATGCTATTGATTTTAAAGAGTGTGAAGAAGAATTTGCACTTTTCCATCGGCTCATACGCGACGCCACCGAGGAGATTAGCCGCCCACGGCGGTATCTGCCCAATCCGTCAGATATGTTTGACGGGGAGAACTCTGTCGATATTTATCGTCTTGAGCTCCTGTAAATGCAATCGACCCAATCATATGATTGGGTCGATATGTCACAGCCAAAAATGGCTCAACCGAGGATTTATTGCGTCACTGCTGGGATTCCTACTTCCGAGTCTGGAGCAAGGATTGAGTCGATAACATTCTTCATTGCGGCAAATGGCTGGGCTCCTTCAAGCACCACTTGCTGGTCACCGACAATAATTACATTATGCGGCGTGCCGCGGCCACCGGCAGAGAATGCCTCAGCCACGTCCTCATCAACCGCATTTTTTGCGTCACTACCTTCCATACAGGCATTAAATGCGTCCACCGAGAGTCCGATTTGGGCAGCGATCTCCGGAAGTTTTGAGAGGTCGAGTCCGTTATTCGATGGCGTTATTTCATAGATGCGATCTGCATATTTCCAGAACGCGTCATTCCCGCCAAGCTGTGCCGCGCACTCTGAAGCCTGTGCCTCGCGAGGCGCTTTTGAGTGAAGCTGCGCAAGAGGGAATTGGCGAAATACCCACGCGACGTCTCCTGTCGGTCCATACACGTCAATAACCTGATGCATGGTTTCGTGGAATGATTTACAGAATGGGCATTCAAAATCTGAGTACTCAACAATCACAATGCGCGCATTCGGATTACCAAGAATGTGGTCGTCTGGTTGCACGCTCCGCACCAGTGCGGTTTGACCGTCCGTAGTGGTTGTCGGTGTGTCGGTACGGTTGCTGGTAAAGTAAAGCGCAGTTGCGATAAGCACTCCTGCGACAACGATGGCAATGGGTAGTGTGTACTTGCTTTTTTGTGGCATGCTCCTCTGTTAGGTGCTAATGTGTGCACATTCTACCATGGATTTTCTATCTGCAATCATTCTTGGGACAGTCCAGGGTTTGACCGAATTCCTCCCCATTTCTTCATCAGGACACCTCGTTTTGGCTCGGCTCTGGCTTCCCGCGACCCCGTATGACCTTGCATTCGATGCGCTCCTTCATTTTGCAACTGCGGCGGCAATTATTATCTATTTCAGAACTGATTTCTGGCGACTACTGCAGTCATCGTGGAATCTTCTGCAGAGACGAGAGGTTGCGCGCCTCCAGAGAGCGTACATCTACGCGCTCATCCTTGGAACCATTCCAGCGGTACTGCTCGGTCTTTTGCTTGAAAGGGAAATGGAAACGATTTTCCGAAACCCTGCGCTCGTCGCGGGGACGCTTATTGCCGGGTCGGCGGTTATGTACAGTGCAGAGCGGTTTGCCAGAAAGGAGCAGGAGCTTTCTGCAAAAAGTGGTTTTCGTATTGGGCTTTTCCAGTCGCTTGCACTCATTCCGGGAATGAGTCGCTCAGGTATGGCAATCTCAGGCGGTTTATTTTTCGGGCTCTCGCGGGAAGAAGCGGCACGTTTTGCCTTTATGCTCGGAGCACCACTCCTTATCGGCGCAGGAGCCAAAAAAGCACTTGATTTGTTTTGGGGCGGAGCACTTTTTGCGGAGTTTCTGCCGATTGCACTTGGCATGAGTGCCGCGTTTATCACCGGTCTTTTTGCTATCCACTTCCTCCTGCGCTTTTTGCGCACCAACACTCTCGGTATTTTTATTCTCTATCGGCTCGCCCTTGCGGCAGTCGTCCTTCTTATTCTTTAAAAGGGCAGTGTGTGCGTCATTTTGCTGTCACCTCCTGTCTCCCAGTGTGAGGTATCAAGCGGTATCTCTTGGACTTTATCCCAGTCTTTAAACTTTAAGTGACCGTGCTTTAGCGCATACTCGTACAGGTCTTTCGTAATTCGCACATCATCAAGACAGTACTGCTTTACTTTCTCTACTTCGCCATTTCGCCACCACTTCAATGCTTCAAGGCCGTGGCCGCTCTTATTCACACCAAGTGTCGCTTCAGCTACCGAGTCGAGCTTCAATCGTCGTCCGAGTGAATTCTTGATTTCGCGAAGCAAATCGACGCTCTTAATACGTGTTAAATCACCGGTGTAGTACTTGTTGAGAAGCGGCACGTCGAAGTGGTCAGAATTGTAGCCGACAAGCACGTCTGCACTCTCAAGCACCGGCCACAGATCTGGGAGTTCATCAAGAAGGTACGCTCGGTACGAGTCGGTTTTCGAGTCATAGACCCCCACGACAGAGATATCAAGCGCCGAGGGGTCGAATGACCCGACATCGCTAAACTCATTTGAGGTCTCAATATCAAAAACAATAGTGCGCATAAAAACGTGGCTTTGTTAAGAGAAAATGGCGGTGGCGATTTCTTTGAGTCCCACTTCTTTTTCCTCTCCGCTTGCAAGGTGTTTTAAAGAAAAGGTACCGCTTTCTGCCTCATCTTTTCCAATACACATAACGAATGGAATTTTCTTTTTGTCGGCTAACTTTATCTGCTCGCCGACTTTTTTATCCAACAGATTTACCTCGACATTAAGACCTTCGCTGCGAAGCTCTCTCGCGACTTCCTCGATGTACTCCGCAACGTCGTCGCTTGCGGAGCAAAGGTAGAGATCAGTTGACGAGGAGTACTCAGGCAGGAGGTTGTGCGTTTCAAGAAAGTCGCGCACGGTCACGTCACCCATACCGAAACCGACCGCCGGCAAGGGTTCAGTATCAAAAAGTGAAGTGAGGTTGTCGTACCTCCCCCCGCCGAACAGAGAGCGGTTATTCTCGCTGGCAGTGTCAAAAACTTCAAAAACAATACCGGTGTAGTAGTCAAAGCCCCGCACAATAGAGGTGTCTATAGACACATTGTGGATGCCGCGCTCATTGAGGGTAGAGAGGAGGGACTCGAGTGCCGTGCTTGAGCTTGCGCGAGAGAGGCGGTCATCAAGCTCGCGTGCCCTCTCGCCGAGCACTTCAGTGAGGGCATTCATAAAGTTTTCGGTTTTTGCCCGCTTATCAAGGAGGCGCATCACAGTGGCCTTCTCGTCACCCGTAACTGAAAGCTCCGTAAAAATAGATTCAAGGAGCGCTCGGTCGCTTATTCGTATTTCGAAATCTTCACTTGTTGCGCCGAATGCATGCATGAGCGCTGAGGCGAGTGAAATAATTTCAGCTTCTGCAGTAACTTCAGTGACGCCAAATATATCGCAATTTAACTGCCAGTGCTCTCGCAACCGTCCGCGTTGCGGGCGCTCGTAGCGAAATACATTCGGCACTGAGTACCACCGAAGCGGGAAAGCAAGTTCCCGGCGTTTCGCGGCAAGCATGCGAGCAACAGTTGGTGTCATCTCGGGGCGCAGAGTCACTTGCCGCTTGCCTCGGTCAGTAAATGTGTATGTCTGCTCATTGACGATTTCCTCATTCGCCGCACCTTTTGAGCTGTACAGTTCAGAGGGTTCGAGGATGGACGCCGAGTATTCACTGTAGCCGAAACTCTCCGCAACCGCGGCCATCGTCTCACGTATGTAGTTGTGCACAAACTGCTCCTCTGGGTAAAAGTCGCGCACCCCTTTGTATGGTTCTGTGGAAAGCTTTTCGCTCATTGGCAGTACTATACCAGAAAAATCAGGCGCGCGTCTGTCTGGCACGGGTAATCGAATCTTCAGTAATTGCGTCTACTTTCTCGAGAATTTTCTGTTTTACCTTCTCAGGATTCGGGATATTGCGCGCGATAAATTCGGATTCTTCGCCGGCTGTTTGGACATGAATGTTCCCGAAGTTTAGCATGGTGGCGATAAAGCCGTGGATCTCATACGTCACATCCTGGACTCGCTCCATTCGCAGCGTCGCAACTTCCCGGCTAAAGAACGTTCGTTGGTCAATGTCTATGATGCGTCTGTCGGTAATTATCCAAATATCAAGATAGTAATTTGTCCAAATACCTGCGAGCTTCATAAACAGGAGGAGCGACCAGAGCGAGACGAGAAATGCAGCGGTCGTTGCCGGAATTTCAGGGAGAGAGGTGCGGAAACCGTTCGTATATATTGTCGGGAATACTTCAATAAAAATAAAAGGGAGAATGTATACAATACACGGCAAAAGAGAGTCGCGCAGGAGTATAAACCAGTGCTTGCGGCACCGCAGGAGCACCTCCTCATTTTCTTGCAGGTGTATCATACGGCGGTGAGATTTACTGTCGCAATCAAGAGAGTGAATATGAGTGGCAGACTTACCCCGAAGTACACAAAAGTGGCGATAAGCGAGCCGGACGCGCTCATGCTATAGCGTACCCAGTGGTAGAGCAGTATGGCGGAGTAAATGGCATAAAAAAGGATCACTGCAAAAAAGACGTACCAGAGTGCTTCTATACTCAGAGAAAATGCCGCGAGAAATGCTTCCATACGCATATTTTCACACACTTTTCTACTTGTGAGAAGGAGTGAAAGGGCAAAACGAAAGGGCGAGCCGTGCTCGCCCCTCAAAAAAATTATTCCGTCACGCGCGGTGGAGAAAGGCTCTCCAAAAGCGGAGCATCGGCCCAGCCTCCACGCGAGCCACGGTATGTGACCTTCTCACCGTCTGCCCGTTCGCAGTGGGCGAGAAAGCCGGCGTACGGATCAAGCGACCAGTTGTTCTCCTCGGCCTTTTTGACAACAACTTCTCGGGCCTCGAGCAGCTCTTCGTCGGTAAGCTCGGTTCTCGAGAGTAATTCGCCGTAAGCGGCAAATTCGATTTCACTGCCGGAACAGAGTGACTCGATGATATCGAGCACGGAGTGTGGAAACGGTTTGGACACAGGTACCTCCCTCGATTACTACCTTTGACGATAGTAGCACGGAAGAAGTACTGGTCAACTTCCTGCTATACTGCACCGTATGCCACATACTGGACCGCAGTATTGCGAGACGCCGCTTACGGGAGTGTATTCATTTCCTGTGGAATTCATAAATACTATTTCAAATTTTCCGACAATGTTCCTCGGCCTCTTGGCGCTTTACATTGTTTGGCGCACGTCCCCACGCGCGTGGGAGCTTTGGATCCTCTCTTTCCTTCTCTTAGCTACCGGCATTGGCAGTACGCTCTGGCACGGGCTTCGTAGCGGCTGGGCGCTGTCTTTTGATGTATTTCCTGGGGTGCTTTTCCTGCTCTTTCTCGTGTTCTGTTGGGGTGCGCTCGTTTCGGGGCGGCTCATCGGCTTCTTGGCGCCACTCATTCTTCTCGGCATTCAGGCTTTTGCATTTTCATCCCTCTCATTTACTGGCACAGTCTCTCCATTCGTCGTCCTCTACGGCTCTATTCTTTTCTTTAGCATTCTTCTCTTGTGGGGTACGTTGCGGAAGTACGGGAAGCGCGCCGCTGTAATTGGTCTTTGCGCCGTCACGCTTGCACTTTTCGCAGCGGCGATGCGTACGATTGATTTTCTGGTGTGCCAGTATGTGCCATTTGGTACGCATCTTCTGTGGCACATTACTCTTGGAGCCTCAGCATTTACTGCTATTATGCTTATCGTGCACATAAAGCGATTTCAGAATAATGAAAAAATTCCGGAAGGAGCATAAAGGATTGCACACAAAGCGCTCACAACCACCCGCTGGTCTCGGGCTTTTTACGAGTGTACCAATCAAAAAAGACGCATTCGTTATTGAGTACGGCGGCGAGCGTATTACGACAGAAGAAGCAGATGAACGAGGCACAAAGTACCTTTTCGATATAGATAAAAAGTGGACGATAGACGGTGCACCGCGCTACAACAAGGCGCGCTACATTAACCATTCCTGCAAACCCAATTGCGAGGCAGAGATAGACGGCAGGCGGGTCTTTATCTACGCGAAACGAACGATTGAAGCGGGGGAGGAGCTCTCGTATGATTACGGGAAGGAATACTGTAAGGAGTACGTCTTTCCGCACTGCAGTTGCGGGCACTGTGACGGGAAGGGAAAGCTTAAAAAACGAAAACAGAAGACAAAAACAAAAACCAAAAAACAAAAGTAAAAATGAATTGAGCTGATTCTACGGTGACTCGGGTGGTTAAAGAAAACGGCCGTCTCATGCGAGACGGCCGCCAATGCCACACGGGGTCAGAATTGCCGTGCGGTGCATCCGGAAAGCAGGAAACTGCAGTAGCCGTTGCGCTGCCGGCAGGACCAGTACGCGGCGCTTTTGGCCGAGTTGTGGTAAGCGCGGGTAGCCCATCCGTAACCATTTCCGGAGACGTACACCGCCCCGCACGCATTGCGGAAGTGAATGACGATGCAGCTCCCAGAACAGCGGTAGTTGGCCGCATTGCGGGCACTCCACATGTTGGGGTAGTTGAGCGCCCGTCCCCACGAATGCGTGTAGCGGTTAAACGCGATTGCGCCCCAGCAGTTGGGACGGTAGCAGTCGGCACGCGCCGGTGTTGCGGTTGCTGTCAGGGTGGAGAGAACGATTGCCATGGCGCCAATCGCTCCAAAGAATAGCTTCCGAATGGTCACGATTTCCTCCTCTTTCGTGAGACCACAGCAATTAAAACAATCCCCAGTTTTATGTCAAGACCAAAAAGAAACACCCGGCCTTTTAGGCCGGGTGTTTCTTTTCATTCTCGCTATGCCTTACGCTTCAGCACGAGAGACGTTCTGTGCTTGAGGGCCTTTGTCGCTCTCAGCAATCTCGAAAGTAACAGCGTCACCTTCGTGCAGTTCGTCAAATCGTACATTCTGAAGCTCATTTGCGTGAAAGAAGAGATCCTTGTCTCCTCCTTCTGGAGTGATGAAGCCGTACCCACGGTCAGTGAGTCGTGCAATCTTTCCTTGAGTCATTGTGTCGAATTGCTTTTCAATAAAATCAAAGCGTCAGGAAGGATACGACCTCATCCACGCGTCTTTGATACTCGTGTACCCTAACACAATCGCCCCTATTGTGTCAAGGTGGTGTGCTTAAACCTCGTCCTGAACAGGCTGAGGATTCTCTGCTTTCTTCGTGCTCTTTCTTTGCCACGCTGTGCAAGCAATGAGTATGTAGAAGACTAATCCGTACACACACGTTGGGAAGAAGAGGCTGTAGCGAATACCCTCAGTAATCATTGGAGTGACTTCGATCGCGCTAAAGTACCCAGAGAAGAGAATACCAATACCCGCGATAATAACGATACACTTTAGAAGGTTTTGTGAGGCGCGCGCACCGTTCATAAGGGTAATGAAAGAGAGGATAAAAAGCGTAAAAAACAGTGCAAAGCCGTAGTAGCACGTAGGATAGCCAAGGAAATATGAGCACCCCGAGTCAATGACACACCGGGAAGAGATTAACTTGCCAATAGAGAGGTAGCCTGCAAAAAGGGTTCCGGCAAGAGAGAAAAGAAACAATGCGATGCCTTGCTTTGTGTACATAAATAGTCCTACGCTATAGGTTTTACTTACAATAGTGAGAGTATATCACTCGACACGAGGCCTCTCTATTGGTAGGGTCGATACAGACCATCAATAGAGGAGGAGATGATGCGTCGAATCGTACTTTTTGTTGCAGCAATTTTCCTTTTTGTGCTCTTCCCACAGATTGTGATTGCCGATTCTTGGGATTATACGATTCGCGTGCACTATGAGGGGCCGGAGGGTTTCCTCACACTTCATGACAGCGATGGGCAGCAAGTTGCCCGCTATCCGGTGGCGCTTCCGTACTATATGCCAAGCTACTTACCGGCCGTGGGGCGCGTTGTGCGCACACTGTACCGGCCGACGTGGGTGCCAACTGCCAATATCTGCCGGCGCACCGGCCACTGCAGAGCAGTGCCGCCTGGGCCGGCAAATCCGCTCGGAGTCGGTTTCTTCGTTCTCCGGTTCTCGGGACGTGGGGATAATATGGTTGGCATCCATGGCACCAATCAGCCAAGCAAGATTGGCAAACGTGTCTCCTCTGGGTGTATTCGCATGCACAATGCGGACTGGAAAAAACTGGAGGCACGAATTCGCGGATCACGAATTCGTGTGATTCTCGGGAAGTTCCCCCGAAGTGATACTGTGGCGAATAATTCATAAAAAACGGCGACCCTAAGGGGTCGCCGTATTACTTATGCGTGTCTGGCAAGCGGATTCTTACTCTCTCGCAGAAATGCTGCACCTTCAGGCGAGATGGGGTGAAATGCCTTGCCTCGCATCTGCCCGAGGGTACTGCCATTGTGGAGTACATCACCGAAACCCTTAACACAACCGTACACTTCGCGCGCAACTACCACTGTGCTGTGCGCCGGTTTCGTGATGCCAGTACTTGAAAAGACGCAGGAATTGCAATCGCACGGGTGCCCCGCGCAAGGGGAAACGCTCATTTTTCACTCCCTAATTAACCTCGGGCAACTGTAGTTGAGAAATGTATCGAGGTCAATGTTTATAAATAACTACCACAAGTTTCCTAAAAAGGTACGATTAACAAAGAGCTGAGATTGAAGGAGGAATGAGATGAAGCGGATTCTCAGTGCGTGCGCTATTGTTGCTGGCTTGCTTGTTTTTGCTCCAGTGACAGCCACTCCGGCTAATGCCGGCTACTACATGCGGTGCTACAACACCTACCACAGCTACTACGGGTGGGTACGCCGGTGTTACCGGCGCTGGCACGGGTATCGCTACCGCAACGACGAGTACAACCCAGCACTCGACATGTTCCTGCGTGTCGTGCCAGGTATCATTCAGCAATACCAATGGCAGAATCGCCGCCGTCACTATTGGCGACATCATCACAGGCGTGGTCGGCATCACCGCCGGCACCGATAAAAAAAGAGGCGCCTTTTCAGAAGGCGCCTCCATGCATTCTTGCCGCGGAAATTTTTACCCGCGCTCCTTTAGGAGATTTCTAAAATTCTTCAAATGCCGGAATAAGTCGTATGGTTACTGATTCTGAAACCGTACCACCGTCGGTTGAGCAGGAAAGCGTATACGTGCTCTCTTGAGTCACTGAGCCAGTACCTTGACTGCCAGAGGTTCCAGATGCACTGAAATTCGGACCAGTTACCGAACAACTGTTTACTTCAGTCGCTTCCCAGACAATAGTCGATGTGTCACCGAAGCGTACTTGTACTGGAGTTGCAGTAATTGAGAGGTCGGGATTAAGAACTGTGACACTCTCTGACGCTTGTCCGCCATTTGAGCACTGAACAGTGTATGTGGTGCTAGTGTTTGGTGTGAGATTTACTGAGCCAGAGGTGGCGCCACCGGTTGAAAAGTTTACCCCGGCGCTTGATGTGGAGCTATCACACTGCCACGAGCACGTGATGGCCGCGCCTTCGTTTATAGCGTCAGGGGAGCAGTTAAATGTTGGAGGTGTACACAAATCACCAGTATGTGGAGAGCCGCACGAAGCAGGAATAACATATCCATCTCCGTGTGGAGACGTGGCCGCGACACCAACTTCAACAGACGTTTGTCCCGCTTCACGCATGCTACCTGTAGTGCCCGTGTCAATTGCAACTGATAGAGCTATGACAAGCGCACCAAGTGCGAATAGAGTCATTAATGGTCGTAATGCCATGACAATGTTAGTATAACGGATTAAGGTTGCCTGACAGTTAGGAGGTGGTGATAAGTAAATCGATATTTTTCTCAATAGTTCGACGCATTTCTTCCAACCCGCGCTCGGCAATTGCTGGGTCGTTACCTGGATTTACCCGGGACCATTCCTCTGGCGTAGTAGTAACAATAGCAGAAAGTGCGGCTTCAAAACTATCTCTTGCTGCCGCTTTATTGCCTAAATTCATTTCAGCAACTCCATACGTTGTTAAGAGCCAGGGATTATTTGGTGCAATACGAAGTCCGTACACTGCTTCTTCCCGCATTTGCTCAAAGTTTCCCAGCTGAAAGTAAATCCATGCTATATCATTGTACGCACCCCAGTTTCGCTCTCGTTTAGAGAGGTAGTGGCGGAAGTCTTGTTCGGCTTGCTCAGGCTGGCCCATATAGCCAAGAATAAGGCCTCGAACGTAATAAGAGGATATGCTCGATTCGCCATGTAATTCAATCTGTACGTTTATCTCTGCAAGTGCCTTGTCAAAATTGCCACGCAAGAAAAAGATGCGCGCGAGTTGGTGGTGGGCATGTGGATGTGTTGGATCGAGAGATAGCGTACGGGCAAAATACTTAGCTGCCGCATCTGGCCTATATGGGCCGGCCGGGTTCTCAAAGTAATAGTCGCCAATTTCAAAAGCTCGCGCAGCATTCGTATCAATCATGAAAGCGAGGCGAGGTGTGTGGAGGTAATGAAGGGCAATTGTCGCAGCGTGCCCGGGAGCTGTGTACAGAAAAACACATACAGCAATAAAGAGCGCGAATGCGATTCCTGCGTATCGCGGTAAGAGGAGCGAAATTTGATTACTCACATCTGTCATTTTACCAAAGCCATTTCTGTGCTTCAATATAGGTAATGAAACTCCTAAGAGACACACCTCGATTTCTTTTACTCGGCGGTGCGCTTATTGTTGTTTCAGTTATTGCCCTGGGGCAGAAACTTTTTAAGGATGGTGAACATCCGCGATTCATTGAGGAAGCGCATGCCGATGTTCCATACAATCAAAGTTCCTATTACTCACAAGGCAACTACTACTCACAAGGCAACTACTACTCTCAAAATAATTACTATTCTCAAGGATGGTACGGATGGTACGGGTGGGGTGGCGACGGCGACGGTGGTGGTGGCGACGGTAGCGGCGACGGCGACAGTTAGCTCACTCTCCTGATCCTCTGGTTCTTTTTTAAGCGGTAGACTATCATACCGGTAATGGTGTATGTCTTTGGTCGCCGAGGTACTGCTGTTCGGCAACACATCTTAACGTTTTACGCAGCATGCGCCGTGCTCTCTCGTGGCGCTGAATATGGGTATGAAGTAACTGAAACTCGTCGCTTCGAGCAGGATTTCTCTGCATTTTTGCGCGCCCCTGTACTTGGTGTTGGTGGTGGTAGTGATGCAATAGAACTATCACTTAAAGTACTCGGTGTAGGGCGTGGTGATGAGGTTATCGTGCCGGCATTTGGATGCATGGCACTCGTTGCTCCAATTGTATGGCTCGGTGCAACTCCCATTTTTATTGATGTGCAATCAGATGATCTGTCACTTGACCCTCATCAGCTTCAGAGAGCAATTACAAAACACACACGTGCCATACTTATCGCGCACCTCTTTGGCCAACCCTCGCGTGAAATAGAACGCGTAGTACATATTGCCCGAGCGCATAAGGTGCCGGTAATCGAAGATGCTGCCCAAGCACTCGGTGCTTCGATTGACAGTTCTGGCAGTCAACGCCCGGTTGGTACTATTGGCGATTTTGGGTGCTTTAGTTTTTCAGGAACGAAACTCCTCTCAAGCCCAGGAGCAGCCGGCGCTCTTTTTGTGCGCGATCCTTCACAGCGGGATTTGGCGGCTCGCTTGCGGAAGTATGGTTCGTCACGTCTGTTTTACGAGTATCCACATGTCGGGACAAATGGGAAGCTCGATGAGTTGCACGCTGCGATTCTTCACGCCAAACTCCCATTCTTACCCTTCTGGTTGTCGTATCGCCGCACTCTTGCCAGTTGCTACACTGACAGACTCCGAGACATCAAAGAAATTACTCTACCGACTGAAGCTGAAGGAACTGTGCGGAGCTGGTACCGATATACTGTGCAGGCGGCGGAGCGTGACGCACTGCTAACCCATCTTAAGAGGGAGTTTACTCATATACCGAGACTACAGCCAGTTGTGCACTATCCAATTCCATTGCCATATTTCGAGGCTTTTGGTGGTCATTGGGACGCGGGAAGTTTTCCAGTTGCAGAGAATGCCACAGAAAGTATTCTCTCGCTCCCACTTTTTGACTCGATGTCATTGCGGGATGTCAGTAGGGTGGCGGGTGCTATTCGGTCATTTTACGGCAGGCGTGATTGACGCAGTCGCGTTGCGGTACTAGTATTCGCCCAGAGAAGTGATTAAAAGGAGACAGTTCGATGCTCTTGGGTCGTATCTCTGCGAATCAGGCAGAAGAGGCCTTAGCTTTCTACGCTCAGAACGCTGGCGGTCTATTGCTGTACCCGCGTACTGTTGTAGAGTTGTGCGACCATCTTGAAAAGAAAATGGTGCTTGCCAGCATTCGTGATACGGACGGTCTCGTCGCGCTCGGATGGATTTCCCATTTTTCAGATTTCGTGTACCTGACGATTGAAGACGAGCACCTCCAGATTCATAATGATGGACCGTATACCGGAACTGGCGGGTGGTGCATCCATTCCAAGTATCGCGGCTCTGGTGTACTGAAGCAGTTGGCTGGACTTATTCTCCGTGAGTGGGACACATTCGAATCATCTGCAACACTCCGTGGCCTCTGGGCGCGTATGGCAGGAATCAAAGACGCCGATGGTAACCCACTTTTTTGGAATCGCGTTGGTGCTGAAGTAACTGGAGTTCCGTACGCAGCACTTTTAGAGAACCCGTTCGGAACAATGGAGCGTACAATCTGGAAGAAATGGCCACGTGAACCAATCCCACTTTCTAGATTGCCTCAGGCTGTCATAACAGAAACGCGCGGGCGCGCGTTTCCGCCTCTGCGTAAACCATTCGAGCTTTTCCTCCAGTGGGGAATAATTGAAGAAACACATCGGTATGTCCCAACATCGCTTAACGCATTCCATGTGACCATTTCCGAGCATCTTCCGAATCTCAAGCGGTTTATGGCGGATGCGCTTGAGCAGGCGGTATAGAGAAAAGCCGGTCGCGAATGCGACCGGCTTTATTTCACGCTCCCTCTTCGTGTCATTTTCTGACATAATGCAAGAAATCGTATGACGCAACTCCTTAAGAAACTGTTCCCAACGACGTTCGATCAACGCATTATTCATGCATACCAACGCTTTTTTTCAATCCAAGAACTTGAAAAAGAGCTCGTATTGAAGTGGGTCTTCGGCGCTTCACTTTTTTCATACTTCACGACATTCAGCTTTTGGGTTTCAAGCACTGTTCTCACTGCGGATGCTGTTGAGAAAGGATACGCTGTATGCCGACCGTACTTTCAGGGGTGTACGGACTGGCTCTTCTTGCACGGTCTACCAAATGGATACTCTCAGACGGTTCTCTATATGGGGCTTTTCGGCCTCATGCTTATTGCGGTTTATCTTATGTATCGCAAAGAGTGGGTCCTTGCGCACATGTCTATTGTCCTTATGTACCTTTGGCATGCGTTAGCGACATTTATTCTCTCAGGTCAGCTTGGTGGCAATTACGATTATTACCTTTTTGTATTAACTACCATTCTATTGTTCTTGCCCCATAAAGAGTTTTTCTTGAAGCTCTGTTTCGTTTTATTTTATGCGCTCTCTACGGTGGCAAAAATTCACCCAGCCTGGGTGGCAGGGACATACTTCTCAGCGCTTCAAACCGGATTGCCACTTTTCCCTGATTGGTCGATTCCATTCTGGACAAATCTTGTCATTTTTATGGAAATGGTGGGCGCGTGGTTCCTCCTCTCTCGGCCGGGCCTAGTGCAACGCCTCGTCCTCGTATTTTTTATAGCATTCCACCTCTACTCCGGAATCTTGGTGAAGTATCACTATCCGTCAGTTGTTCTTCCGACGCTCATCATTCTATTCGGGCTTTTTTATCGAAAGACACCAATCCCATTTGATCGTCGTTCTATTGCTGGTTGGGTGCTTGTAGGGCTTCTCGTATGCATGCAGTCTTTGCCACTTTTTATTCCTGGTGATGAAAAGTTAACCCTCGAGGGAAATAAATACGGCTTGTATATGTTTGAATCGAACCATCAATGCATCTCGACAGCACGCATTACATTTACGGACGGTAGTGAACAGGTTATATACAATGAAAGTGCGAATGCTCGAGCGCGGTGTGAGCCATACCGCTATTGGTTCCGTCTTAATGCATTTTGCAAACGCAACGCTGCACATATTCAGAGTGCCGCGTGGACATTCGACCACTCAATAAACGGGGGGCCGTTTTTGCGAATCGTAGACACCGACGAGCTTTGCGCTCTTCAATACCGTCCATTGACACACAATGATTGGATTAAAACTCACTCAGATGAACCGGAAGTCGTCGGCTATCCAGTAGAAAATATCTATGACTAACACAACAAGCAGTCAACTCATCGTGTTGCGCGGTCTTGAAGGCGCATCGCCGACCACGCTTACGCCTGCGCAGAAATGTATTATTGCGCATATTGATGTTGCAACGGCAGTATGGTGGGGCGTCCTTGTTTTGGTCGTGCTGACACTCATCGTGCATCTGGCACGTGCGTGGCGCGCACACCGAAACTAGGTTTGCTTAAATGCGTTGGTAATTTCCTGAGGTGGTACTAATGCGGCGCCCGATACTGTACTTTCAGGAATAATTTCAAGGTTTCGGATGAGCGTGCTTTCAAGAGCATCACCGAGAGAGCGCGTTTTCTGTACCGGCATCTGTTTGAGCGCCTGCAGTACTGATTCAATGAGAAGCGGAGTTGCTACTCCTGCTGGCCGAATGGCAAGGCGTATATCAAGCGCAAGAGTGTCTGCCGGTGTGCGCACCTGCTCTATCTCTAATCGAAAATCGTCTGTAACGAGACCCTCTAAAGTCGCTAAAGCTTGACGTACTGCGGTAAGTGAAAAGGAACATCCGCCTATTTTATACGCATGCGTCGTGCGAGGCCCAACACTTCCGATGAGCCCCGATGTATACCCGCACGCGCACGAAACAGTTTTACTCATTTGTATTTGATCGCCGGTGTCATATCGGATAAGTGGTGTCGGTAGCGGTACCAGTGTCGTTATAAGTGCTCGACCGTCATACTCCTCAAAGTAAAACGCATCAGTATCAAGGTGATATGTACCAGGACCAATCGTGCTGAGTGTCGTGCAGTTTGAAGTACGCAGACCAAGGAATGCTGGACACTCAGTCATTCCGTAGGCAAAGAGAATTGTTGCGGTTGGGTATAAGTCTGATAAGAGCGACGCGCTCGCCGTGGTTAGAGGCTCTCCTGAACAGCAGATTGTTGTGACTCGCTCAGGTGAATAGCCAACAACTGTAAGGGCGTGGGCGAGACGAATTGCATCAGATGGGCGCGCAACGAGGAAGTCCATGGCAATCTCTTTTGCGAGGTAAGCAGAGAAGGGGATATCGCGCGGGTCTCCCATACTCACTGTTGATCCGCGTGGGAAGTAGCCGGCATTCATACCACCGTGGAGGAATGCAGTTCCAAATACACCCGGGCGAAGCACCATAGCTGACTGACAGGCACCAGCTCTCGCTTGTGCATACGCAAAGTGTGCAGACGGAATGTGGTTAGATTTTAGGACAACAAGCGGGGTTTGAGTTGTCCCGCTTGAAATATCGGCCAAATAGTGTGCAGTCCCAGGAGTTTTAATTGTCCGCTCAGAAAGCGGTACCTGTGCAAGCCTTTCCTTGGTTAGGATAGGTATAGCGTGGAGATCATCTACAGTACCGAATTGCTCCGGGGAAAATCCATGTTCACCCCAAAATGCTCGATAAAATGAAGAATGTTCCCATGTGTAGCGAATTATCTCCGCAAGGCTCATCGGCGTCATTGGTAATCAGTATGATACCATAGCGATGTGTACTACCCAGAGATATGAAATACTCCATTTTACGATACTGGATACGCCGCATTCCCGGACTCCTCGATGATGCTGGATTATATGAACTTGACACAGCGGTACACTCTGCACTAATGAAGCGGAACGGGCGAGACATGCGCGGCACTGCACACCTTGCATACTGGGAACGCATGGCACGCCTCTGGGGGCGGTACCCACCTCCAATTCGGCCAAGCGTAACTGAACTGCGTATCTACCGCGATATGCTCGCAGCCTGCTCTGCGCAACGTATTTTAATACTCGGTTCAACACCAGAGCTTCGAGATTGCGCGGCACGAACTGGTGCGGATGTCTTTGTTGCTGATTTTGCTCCGAGTATGCCTGCGGCAATGCTCCGATTTACTGAATTAGTTGATCCTGAAAAAGAGCGATGGATAAAAGATGATTGGACACGGCTTCCATTTCCAGATCACTTTTTTGATGTGATTCTTGGCGATGTTGCACTTCACCAAGTCTCACCGGCTCGTGAAGAAGCGTTGCTACAGCGTATGCAATCACTTTTAGCTCCCGACGGTCGATTAATTACACGACTCTTTTTTATTGATGATTATTTTCAAGAGCAAAACTTTAGGGATATGACTATCTCAATACTGTCCTCTCCCGTAACAGAGGTTGAAAAGAGTGCACTGTTGCGTCTTCAGAGTGTTTGGTATTTTGCTGACACGACAAAGCGACACTATGATCGCCCTCAGTCTCTTGCAGCGTTTGATGCATTTATTCGTGATGAGAACCTGCGTGACCCGATTCTTGAGGATGTTCGCGCGTCACTTGCCGCAGATGCACATTCATATCGAAACTGGTCGCCGTCGGATGAAGAGACTCTCACGGCGCTCATTGGAAAATATTTTCACATCTCTGACAAACAAACTGCTGATGATTATCCGCACGCACGACTGTTCCCAATAGTTTCGCTGTCTTTAGAATAGGGTGGTGGTAACTGTTGTAGCAACCTTTTTGAAGCTTCGGTACACTAAAAGGAATACATCTATGCTATTTTCCGCACCAATGTGCAATAGTCGATTCGTATCAGTTCTCGTAGCGATTACTGTTTGCTGTGGCGCATTCTTAAGCATGGCTCCGATGGTAAGTCATGCGCAGGATGCGCTTTCAATTCCTGGAGCGCAAGATATAGCAGTAAGTACAGATGGTACACTCCTGTACATACTTAATAAGGACGGCACAGTATCTGGGTACAATATTCGGGAGGATTCTTTTGTGTTTAAAGGCGAGAAAATTCCGGAATTGAGGGGTGTCCCGTATCAGATACTCCTATCGTCAACAGGTGACCGAATTGTCGTACTTGAATATGATCCAGACAATCGGATGTTTCGCCTCAGTGTTGCGGTATACAATGCTGGTACGAAATCTCTTGAGGGTGGCCCGGCCTACACATTCAATGGCCGTCTCGAAAGCGGGCGACTGTCGTTTGCATTTTCACCAGACGGGACCACGTTATACATGGGATATGGGGCTGACAGCCTTTTCCGACTTTCACTTACAGAACAGCAGCAAGCGCAACTGCGTATTGGCGCACTGCCGACCGCCCTTGCCGTTACAGCTGATCACACTGTCGTAAGCGTCAATGAAGGGGCTGGTACGGTGAGTATTGTCCCTGATGATACATCTGCAGGAATCAAGGAGGTGGCAGTTGGTTTGAGCCCGACGGATATCCTTCTTAATAATGTGACCGGCTACGCGTATATCTCTCATACCGGTTCAGATGATGTGTATGTTATTGATCCAAATACGGGCTCTGTTGTATCAATTGTTTCGGTCGGTGCAGACCCAACCGACCTTGCGTATGATGAGCAAACCGGCGATGTCTTCGTCGCAAATAATGCTTCAGGAACAATTACCGTTATCGCTCCGAATTTTACTACTACGACCATTGATATTAATTCGCCAGCGTATTTTGAAACAGCACCCATACAGATCGCGTATGCGACTAACCTAAAGCGACTTTTTATACTGAATCGAACAGAGGGGAAATACATTGTCTACGACACGACTGCAAATAAAATCATTGACAGACGTGATGTGGTTATGTCCGCGAAATCTCTTGTATTCTCAGATACGACTAGTGAGGCATACATTTTAACGTGGCAAGGAGAGGAGATTATTGTTGTTGATGTAACCTCCCTTGAGGCTCGTTCAATTAGGATTGCGCAAAATACGTCTGAGGTATTTTTCTCCAGCCCACAGAGTATTGTTATTGATAGTCCTGGCAATCGCGTCTTTGTGTCGAACATTGGAGCCAATTTCATTACTGTACTAGACGCAACAACATTTAAACCGATTGAGAAAATTCCAAGCGGGCGGGCTATTCAGAATCTTTTCTTAAATAAGAAAACGCAAAAGCTTTACGCAGTGAGCCCTGCCGACAGTACTCTTGCAGTCATTGATATTACAAATGACACATACCCGCAAAAAACACTCCAGCTTGCACAGCAACCACGCGGCGGTGTCATCTTTGAGGAACAAAACATTCTGTATTACTCGAACGCGGCGGCAGGGAAAATTACAGTCATAGACGGGGCGACAGATACGGTGGTTGGGACAGTTGATGTACCTGATGGAAGCTATCCGCTAGTGAACACTATTGATGAGCGTCGGGGTATGCTCTATACAGCTCTTTACGCGGGCGGTGTGGTAGCAGTTATTGATACGGCGACACAAAAACTTGTTAGTACAATTCCGGTTGGAGAAAACCCTATCTGGGTGCGTTACATATCTGAACTCGATCGCATTCTTGTGACCGTTGAGCGAGGTGAAAAAGTAATTGTTATCAATCCAGACACGCGAAAAATCGCGCAGGAAATTCCAATAGACGGAAAGCCGTACCGTATCTTTTTTGATCCGAGTACGGAGTTTGTATACATAAATCACCGCGGCGAAGAGGTTGTCGATGTGTTCATTCAAGATGAGAGTTCGGGGGAATTCACGCTCGCGTGGTCTGGGGTACTGCCATTTTGGGGGGAAACAGATCGACGACCGTACAATATGATTGCGTATGATCCCAAGACGCTCTATGGGTACCTCACGACGCGCAACGATACTGTTGAAGTTATTACAATCGGGCACGGTGAAAATGGCATTCTAGAGGGAGAAATTATTGCAACTGTTGATGCGTCTGGGGAGGTTGCGTATACCGACGCGAGTCGGGAGGAGGCCGGTGCAAATCGCTTCCTTGCGTGGAATCTCTTTCTCGGCATTCTCGTACTGGTCGCGCTCGGTGCCATCGGCGCCCACCATTGGATGCGCCGTCGGGAGAGTAGTGAACCGGCGAGCCCACACCAATAGAGGCTGAGAGCGCATACCTCTGGTATCCTTTGCAATATGCAAACGACATCGAGCACGCGCGCTTCAATTGTGCCGTATATTACTGTGGGCATTTTTGTTCTTTGTATATTTGCATTTATAAAGGCAGCTGAAACTGAAACTACCTCTCTTCTGTGCCCAAATGGGGAAGCGCCTGTACGGATTACTGTGCTCGGTGATTTGCTCATTGGTAGTGGTGCTCCGTGGCGACAAATAGAATCCGAAGATTTTGCGCCAACCATTCTCGGGCGCTTTAGAGCTGCATTTGCGCAAAGTGATATAACCTTTATGAACTACGAAGGCATTATTGCCTCCGGGGGTGTTGCCCGGGAAAAAGGGCTTCCAAAAAGTTTTTCACTACGGACACCGCCAGCAATTGAGGATTTTCTCTCCTTTTTCCCAGGACTGGTGATTTCTTTTGCGAATAACCATGCAGCCGATTTTGGATTTATAGGAATTGATGAGACACTCACACACTTCACTCATTCAAATATCTCTCTTGTTGGCATTGGAGAAAATGAAAAGGAAGCCATTGAGCCACGTATTGTACGCCACGGTGGCGTGCGGGTCGCATTTCTTGGCTTCACTGATTTACTACCATATACCTACTATGCTCGGGAAGATCAGCGCGGCATTGCCAAATTGACGGAAGAGAATCTTGCCAGGAGTATTAAACAGGCACAAGAAATGGCCGATATTGTCATTGTCGCCCTCCATACTGCCGAGCATGTTGGAGGCACTTCAACAGATGCGCCGGATGCACATCAAATACGTTTGTCTCAGCGCGCCGTTGAATTCGGCGCTGATGTGGTTGTTAATTCACATCCGCATACACTGCAGACGGTTGAGTGGTATAACGGTGCGCTTATAGCGCACAGTCTTGGTCTTTTCCTCTATGATCCATCTGTCGCGGGCCGATATAAACCGGATGAGTCACTGTATGCTGGAACGCGCTTTGATGGTGGTGGTATCCTCAGTCTTTCAGTCTGTGTTGAAGGGATTCGCTCTTACACACTGACACCGACTCGTGTTGTAGATACTCCACGATTGCAGGTAGTAGAGGACATGAGGCAGCCAATTCGTGCTAGACAATTTACTTTATGAACAGAAAACTCGCATCTCTTATTCTTGAGGAGCCACATATATTCAGGCCTCCACACCACAGTCTCGAATCACACTTTATACGTTTGCATATGCAAGCGCTCCAAGAGAGTGAGAAGGCAGGAGCAGCGTGGCGGGAAGCACTCCAGAGGAGACGTCTCGTTCATCTTCTATCATCCGCACAGCGTATTCCGTTTTGGCGTAATCGCATAGGCCAAGAGAAAAGTACGCGACTCGAATCTCTCCCAGTCGTGACAAAGGCGGATATGCAAGCGGTTGCGCCTGAAGAACGGGCAACTATCTCGACAGTACGGAAACACGCTATTCCCACGAGCACGTCAGGCTCAACTGGTGAGCCGCTCTCATTTTTTATTGACCGACGACTTGGCGCGCGCCACGTAGCACACGTTGCTCGGATAACTGGTATGCACGATTTTCAGCGGAAGTCTCTCGTTCTTATTTGGCCGACACACAACCCAAATCCGCTTTTTAGAGGACACTTCTTTACAATCCGCTCCGCTAAGGAAGCGCGTATGCATTACGAACACCTCTGTGCGCTCATCTCGCGGCCCGATACTCTCGTGCTCGGACTGCCATCTTCAATCCACTGCGTTGCGAATGTCTTTACTGCAGAGAAAATAGTAGCGCGCCCACAGGCACTCCTTACAAGCGGTGAACCACTTACCAGTGAATCACGAGCACTATTTGAAGAAGTATTTGCGGTTAAACCTGTGCAATACTATGGTTCGCGCGAGCTCTCCGTTATGGCGCACGAATGCTCGCACGGGCGATATCATGAAAATAGTGAGGACGTCATCATCGAAGTTGTGGATGCGGCAGGGAAGGAGTGTCCGGCGGGTGCCGGCGGGCGGATCCTCGTCACGGGTCTCAATAGTATGATTTCGCCATTCATCCGCTACGAAATCGGGGATCATGGAGTGCGTCATAGCGATCCGTGTCCGTGCGGCAGCACGTATCCATCATTCTCGATCGTCGGCCGCGCGTCTGCTGCAGCGCCGATCGCACTTCGTGACGGACGGACCATCCTGCCGTACCAGCTTACTGGTGTCTTCAATCGCCGGAGTGCTGCGCTGCGACAGTACCAGATCGTGCATACAGCACTGCATATATTCCGCGTGCGTATCATACCGACTGAACACTACACGAAGCGGCGCGAGGCGGAGATGCTCGCTGAACTCAACGAGCTCGCGCCAGGCTGTGCATTCTCACTCGAGCGAGTAGAGCGTATTGCAAAGGGAGGAGAGAAAGTCCTCAATTACCTCCGGAGTTTTTAAATGCGAAAAGCCCGGCGCTCGCGCTTCCCAAGGGAAGACGAGGCCGGGCTTTCGGTGCGGTCAGGAGTAGGAGACGTCCTGTTTCTTCGCGCACCAGCGGTTGGGCCGGTAGTAGCGGTCCCGCCGCACGTACGTGCCGACGAGCCGGTTGCCGGTGAGACGGAGGGTCGAGGTCCACTTCTTTGAGGTGAAGTGGAGCCTCGCGCCCCGGACCGTGGCGATGACGTCGCCGTGCGGCCCGATGCTGAATCGGAAGGTGCCGTTGGAACTGCGGGTCTGCATCCTGCCGATCAGATGCGCACCCTTCTGCTGGGTGAGCGTGAAAGAGACCTTCACGTTCCCGCGGCAGATGGAGCCGCTCCAGGTCTTTCCGATGACGGCGTTCTCGATCGTTGGGGCGGCGCTCGCCGGCAGGCTGAGCACCATGGCGGCGATGGCGGCCGCGATCAATCCGAGCTTCATTCCAACCTCCTACGGTCTAGTGGCTCCAGATATACTGCTAGTTTTCTATCATATAAGAGGCTTTTTGTCAATCCTCTCGAGGCAGTAGAGCTCGTGGGCTGCAGTTAAGAGAAAAATATGTTGCCCGTCAGTTGCTGGGGCATTGACGATACGCTCTGAAGCTTGGAATGACGACCGCTCAGCCCCTGTTTGCGGATCGAGTTCGTAGAGGCGTCCGTCGGTTGCGCCGACCCAAAGCGAGTCGCCAATAATAACAGGCGGTGCATACATGCGGCCGCGCGTCTCAAAACGCCAGCGCTCATCACCATTTTCCGTATCAAATGCGTAGAGGCATTTATCGAGCGATGAGATGTAAACTGTGTCACCGGAGATAAGCGGTGTTGAGTACACTGGACCGAGCGTACGAGAGAAGGTGCATGTACCAGTGCGCGCATCGAGGGAATACAAAGAACCCGCAAGGTCACCAGCAAAGATTCTGCGACGCTTTGGGTCGTATGCGGCAGCAGCTTTTACATTGCCGCTCATTTGAAAGCGCCACAGCTCCTGTCCGTCTTTTAGCCCAAATGAGTAGAGCGTCTGTTCATTACCGCCAATAATGACGGACCGCTCTTTCGGAATAGCGCACGGCGAGGAATGTGTGAATTCGGGCATTCTCTGTTCCCATACTCGCGTACCCGTGCGCATATCAAGGGCGACAATTCCACCGTGTCTACGAAAAAGACCGTGCTCGAGGCCAATAAAAAGAAGATTGTGTTTCGGTACGAGCGCAGGAGAAGAGCCAACCCATTCGGCCCCATGAAAACGCCAAAGGCACGTGCCATTTTTTGCATCAAGGGCATAGACAGTGCCGTCGTACGCTCCGAAATACAGTTTGCCGTCATGTCGTTTGGCGGTTGAGAGAATACCTTTTCCTTTTGGTGTGCGTCCAACCTGAAAATGCCAACGTTCACTGCCATCGTTACTTGAAAGAGCATAAAATGTCCCATCATCTGTGCCAAAGTAGATAGTGCCATCAGTGTACAGCGGTGCTGATTTTGGCCCTTCCCAGTTGAAATTAGGCTTTCCGCTCGAGACGCGCCACAGGATTGAAAGTGCCGTTTCTGCACCATTCGGAGGTGTGTGAGCCGAAAGGGTTAATCGAAAGTCATCAGTTGTAAAAAGTGTGGTTATATCCGCTGTGCCGATACGGTAATGAGACGGATCTCTAAATGAAAGTACAGCAAATGCACCAGCAACCGTAAGTCCGGCATCGGCAAGAGCACCATACTGCTTCTCCAATGAGCGACCACTGTTTATAATGTCGTCAACAATAATAACCGGCTCATTCGTCGGTGTACCTTCAATAATGCGCATGCGCCCGTCGTTCTTGCGTTCCTTTCGTAAAAAAATACCATTAACCGATATTCCGCGTTCAACGCTTTTCATTATAATAGCAGCAACCAGAGCAATGCCGGTTGATTCAATTCCGGCAACCTGAAACGGGAGTTTGTCGGCATAACGCTCCCAGAAAAACTCAGCGTAACTGTTAAGCCACCTCGGCTCAAGAATGAGCGCCCTGAAATCAAAGAGCCATCCATTTCGGGAGCCACTACCACGTTGGGCAATTTCATCGCCACTGCGAGAAGAGAAAAATGCCCGCTGTTGAATTTCCTCTTTAAATCGGGCCAGCTCATCCATCGTGGTGATAGTGTAGCAAAAAGCGAGTGTTTGTCTCGCGAAGCCCTTCAAAAACGGACTATTTGATAACGTGACAAATTCCCTGCGAATTTTTATAAATTCGGAAGTGCGCTTTCTCCTTCAAAATCCGGCTCAACGATACCCCACTGCATAGAGGCAGGGTCGAGCTTGAGGTAGACGCTCTTGCCAACAGATGGTTGTGCGCTCATCGGCTCACCGGGAGCACCTGGCTGCGCAGGCAGGCGATCAGCATAGTTCACCACAACCACATTCTTGTGCCATGGATTCTGACTCTCTTCAATCGTCTGCGGTGCAATCCGATCGCCCAAGAGGTAACCGTCAGAGCCGACGTAGCCATCAAACGTATTGAGCGCAGCGACGGCGTAATAGAATATGCCGCTTCCGCCAGTTTCTTGCGTAAGTAGGAACACTACGTCATCGCGTCCATCATCGTTAAGATCAGTGACGAAATCATTACCGAAGTAGCGCGTGACTGTTTTTGAGGCAGCGCCAGGTGCGGATTCTGTTTCTGCAACACCATCCACCAACTGCACCAGATGTCCGTCTATGGAGTAGGTCGCGTTCTTGTAGTCGGTGCTACTACTTGATTTTTCAGAAAAGCCAAACAACACAATAAGACCACCGGCAAGCAGCACAGTAAAAATAGCAACGAGCACCTTCATGTGTTTTGAGTGGAATGCCATAAACATGTCTCTAATTCTACCAAACAAAAGTAACAATCGCCCCTCCGGACGGCTCTTGCTTTTCGATAAATACTGACAATGTTATGGAAACAGTAAAAACTTCATGGCCTCTACATGATACGAGACGGTAGAACATGTCAGATGAGGTAGGATAGTGCTATGAATATAGCTCATAAGCAGATGCTCGTAGAACTCAAGAAGCGACAACGCACCGGCAACGCCTACTTTTCAAATGACAGCTACCTAAGCTCTGGCCATCACTACTACGATGTCTCAGTACCCGATCGACGCGCCATCGCAAAAGCATGGCTCAAAGAGAATCAGGATATCTCGAACAAAGAGTTTTTTGCGGTGCTCGATAGTTTGTACAAAGGGAAATCGCACGAAGAAAAGACCTTGGCGAGCATTCTGCTTGGATACAACAAACGGGCAAGGGAAGCCGTCAGCACGAATCAGCTCGATAAATGGCTCAATGAGCTCGTCGGCTGGGCCGAAGTCGATGCGCTGTGTCAGAGCGTCTTCACAGCAGAAGAGCTGCTCGCTGACTGGAAGGAGTGGGAGCGATTTTTGCGCACACTCGCAAAGAGCAAAAACGTAAACAAGCGTCGCGCTTCTCTCGTATTCTTGACTGGCGCAGTACGCCAGTCTGGTGATGCACGCCTCCAAAAACTCGCATTTCAGAACATTGATACACTCAAATATGAGAAGGGCATTCTCGTTACCAAAGCGATTTCTTGGCTTCTTCGAGAAATGATAGGGAGATATGAACGGGCAGTCCGGAAGTACTTGAAAGAAAATGGAGAGACCTTGCCGAAAGTGGCGGTGCGAGAGACACAACGGAAGCTGGAGACAGGGAAGAAGTAAAAGGAAACTCGCGGATATGGTGATCCGCCGGCCCGCTATCCTTTTCGAGGAAAGCATCACGACAGGGGGAAGAAATCCGGCGCATCTAGGTTTTGCGCCATTTGGTCGGCATAGTAGCTCGTTTCGCCAACTATCGCGGCCGACGTCATCGTTGCAAATATCTCGTCGAAGAATGGCTGTACACTGGAGACACCAGTGATCACGCCGCCGACGATGGAGCTCCCCCATAGGAGGCAATCACCCGGACGTATCAGTTGGAGTTTTGTCAGGATGACTCCCTGTGACGAGAGGTTCATGCGCCACGAGAGCGCTGCCTTGCCGCGTGCGAAATCGTCGAAGGATTTGCCGTCCCACTTCTCCCACTCCTCCCGTTTGCCGATCGAGTACTCGAAAAGGATAGGCAGAGCCACACCCGCACTGTAGGGGATGCCTGGTTGAAGGACAACCACATACAGGTGCGGTCGATTGACGTGGTTCTCGCGCATATGGAATTTTGTCTAGCTTTTCGACAGGATTCTGCCAATGAGTCTGATATTGCCGCAGCGCAGCAACCTAAGAAAATGGTGCTAAGCATCTCAAATAACCACAATTGATACACTACCTTACACCTTCACACGTTCGTCGTTATTATTCTCGAAAATGTAGTCAAAAAGTGCGTGCTTTGAATTTTTTTACGTCTAAAAAAATTCAATCGCAGGAGTGTTTAGAATCCGAGCGTTCTTTTAAGGATGTCGAATGCCTTTGAAAATGCAGTTACGACATTGGCAACAAAACTGTTTGTCGGAAGTGCGGAGGTTGGGTCGCCGTTTAAATCGTAGTAGCAGTAGGACGACTCAGCATTCCAGTAGCAATTCACCTCGCTCGTACATGTGGACTCCGATGTTCCCGTGCATGTGATATCGCCTCCTGAGCCTCCTCCGCTCTCACACGTGCTCGGCGCTCCAAGAGCGAGGCCGTCCAAACTGACAGAATCCCCGGATGGGTCTCCAACGCGGCAATTAACGTAATCATACTCGCACCATACTGTGTATCCCGGGGGCTCTCCACTTACTGTAGCATTCGGGTAGAAACAGCTGTACATCTGGGAGGTGTCGCTGTAGTAGAATTCACCATCATAGAAAGCGCCACCCTCACATTCTGCCACTTTATTTGCCGCCGAGCCGGTAATGTCTCCCCATGGGAACTGGTCTCGCGTCAGTCCCGAATCAATCCAACCGTGGATGAGTGCTATGGTGTCCGGGTACTCTGCCATGCAGGTGATAAATTCACTACCGAGATAAAAGCTCGTGTCATCTGCGGAGTATGAGGAAGTGGAATCAGAGTTTTCCGTGTTTGTTTTAGGCTTCGGCGTAAAGCCGCCCAGGATAGCAAACGTAACCGTCTTTTTCGCGAGAAGTTTCGCCGGTTCACCAGCAGAAAATAGCTCCGCGATGAGTTGGTTGTCCCCCGGCATATCGGACGGAGCAACCCAATCGTACGAGCGTGAGGTTGAAGTTGCAGTAAATAGGAACCGCTCTTCCTTTGTAAATACATTAACGAGGCGGAAATTAACCAATGAACCCTCCGGCGCCCCGATCGTGCTCCACACAATAGGCAGATTCGCTCCCGCATTTAAAAGCATGCCCTCGGAAGGAGTACTCACATGTAATCGCACCTCAACAGACGGCTTCTTCGGCACATCAGGAGTAACTTCAGCAGGCGCGGCAGGTTTGGCAGAAAAGCCATTCAGCCTGAGTAAGACGGCACGAGTCGCCTCATCATACATTCCGGTAATGGGAATTCCTTTGGCCTGTTGGAGTTTACGAATCGCTTCTTGTGTTTGCGTAAGGAAGTTCCCGGTAATTCCCGCGGGAATTCCGTATCCAAAGCGAACAAGCAGTTGTTGAAGACGCACAACCTCATTTCCTTGGCTTCCGTGCGAGAGGGGAGCCGCAGGGACGTTGTACCGTGTTTCTATTCCGGGTTCAGTTGGGAACGGAAGAGGACCCTCAATCCCACCTGCGTCGTTTGTCATTTGCAAGCTTTTTACTTCTGAGCGCAGTTGGCGCACCTCATCCCGCAAACTCTGAATATCAGCGGAAACATCCGTTAAATATTCTTGCAATATACCGCGAATGGATTCCAAGAGACTGGAGTTGCTCTGTGTCTCTTGGGCGTTTGCCGAGAGGGGCACGAAAATAACCAGAGCCGAAATGAGAAGCGTTCCTATGAACAAATGCTTGGCAGACAATGCCACACATGCTCGTCCTTGAGCATTCATAAGGTAATCATATACCGTGCGGCAAAAACCCGACGAGAAACTTATCAACAGGTAGGAAACAGCTTTTATATAGGCGTCTGCCCATGGAAAATGGGGCCAAACATCTTTAAATGGACGGTATTTTGGTAACATATATCCATGCGCGCCGCATTTGTATTGTTACTATTTTACTACTGCCTGTAGGTTTTGTTTCAGCGCAAGAACTGCACAATGACCACCAAGGGATCTATCATGGGAAAGTCACTGAGATTATTGATGAGGAGGTGCGAAGGATTCCCGGCACTGATACCGAACATCTCTATCAAACGATTAAAGCAGAGGTTTTGGATGGCCCCCTCAAGGGGACGATTATAACCATCGAGAATGATTATCTTGAGCTCGACAAAGGAGACAAATTCTACTTTAACTACAGTAGATACACTGACGGACGGGAAAGTTACGGCGTTACCAATATCGACCGCAAAGATTCCTTAATTATCCTCTCAATACTGTTTATACTCGCAGTAGTTGCGTTCGGTGGTTGGTAAGGTATACGCTCACTCTTTGCATTAGCTGGTAGCTTTTTTGCCATCTTTTATATTCTCCTGCCGGGGCTTCTCAATGGATGGAATCCACTCTTTGCTAGTTTTTTGGTGGCCGGTGGCATCCTCTTTGCCGCCATATTCTTCACACACGGATTCAACAGGGAATCACTCGTGGCATACGGAGGTACCATGATCGCAGTGCTCATTACTGGCGTGCTCGCCATCCTCTCTGTGCACGGAAGTGATCTTTCTGGTTTCAATGTTGAAGAATCAGTTTACCTTAATTTCAATACAGGAGGCACACTTGACTTCACCGCGCTTCTGCTTGGCGCAATTATTATTGGAGTGCTTGGAGTACTCGATGACATTGCAGTCACGCAGGCGGCAGTAGTTGCTGAACTATTCGATAGCAACAAAGGGATGACCCGCAGAGAGGCGTACAAGCGTGCGATTCGTGTGGGCCGAGAGCATGTAGGTGCATTAGTAAACACCCTCGTGTTGGCATACACAGGTGCTTCATTGCCACTTTTCATGTACTTCTATCTCTCATTGGCAACCTTTGGTTCATCCGTAAACTCAGAGCTATTTGCCACAGAGATAGTTCGTACAATTGTTGGCAGTATCGGCCTCGTCCTTACAGTTCCAATCGTGACATTCCTCGCCGTGCTCTATCTCAAAGGATACAAACCGAAACACAGCCAGTCACATTCACACGGACATTCCCATTAAACATAAAACCACAATCTCAACGAAATGGAAGGTTATTTTCTTTTGCTAGACGGCATGAGACGCACCTGCCGGCAGGCAGGCAGGCAGGCTAGAATCGCCATAGAATGGGACTATTGGGAGATCTCACGCAAGGCGCAGGAACGTGCAGGACTCATTCCAATCATTCCGAGCTATATGCGAGAGGCACGAAACGATTGAACGTCACAACTGCAACAAGCACGTGCGTTCAGTGCGGGCACGAACGTATTTCCACAATACCGCTTGTGTACATATACCCCCTAGGGGTATAATACAGTGCGTATGAAAGCAGCTACGAAAAAACAGGTGCAAAATCGTCTCCGACGCGTTGAGGGTCAGGTACGCGGTCTCCAAAAAATGGTTGATGAGGAACAGTATTGCGTGGATATCATTACCCAATCATCCGCAGTACGCAGCGCCCTCTCGGCCGTTGAGGATCTGATGCTTGAAAACCACCTGTCCGAGCACGTCATTCACCAAATGAAGCAGGGGCAGGAGAAGAAAGCAATCAGTGAAATTATAAGTATTTTTAATAAAGCTAAGAAAAAATAATATGGAAAACAAAAATCAAGCAATCATTATCGGTCTTCTCGCCCTTATCGTCGGACTCCTGCTCGGCTACTTCTTTGGCAATAACTCAATGCCACACGGAGGGTTCTTCTCAAACGAATCGATGTACGAAGAGATGGAAGAGCACATGGGAGGATATTACGAGGACGAAATCGTAAACGGTGATGGAGAGCTAATGCATATGATGGACGAAATGATGCTTATCGGTCGTGGGCAGACTGGTGATGCATACGAAGAAGCGTGGCTCCGCGGTATGATTGTGCATCACATCGGTGCAATAAAAATGTCAGAAAACCTTCTTGAACAAACTGATCGTCCGGAACTCATAGAGCTTGCAAACAACATCATTGAAAGTCAGTCAGCAGAAGTTGATCAAATGAAAGGTTGGCTACAAACATGGTTCAATGAAAACTAGTATGAAAAGTAATCTTATTATCGGAATACTTGTTGTTGCCGTCATTGGTGTTGTCGGTGTCATGGCAACACAAACGTTTCCTAAAGGAAGTGCTGTTACAGAAGCTCCAGCTAGTGGACTCATGGCAACCATCTACAAATCACCGAGTTGTGGATGTTGTGGGCAATACGCAGCGTACTTAGAGAAGAAAGGATACGGTGTTGATATTGAGGGTGTGGCAGATATGCAATCGATCAAAGAACAATTTGATGTGCCATACGAGCTTGAGAGCTGTCACACGATGGAAATTGATGGATACATTGTTGAGGGACACATTCCTGAAGAAGCTGTTCAGAAGTTGCTTGCAGAACGACCCAACATCAAAGGTATCGGCATGGCAGGCATGCCATCGGGTTCTCCAGGTATGCCTGGTCCTAAGACATCAGACTTCGTTATCTACGAAATCACGCATGACGGGGCAAGAGGTGGCGTATTTATGACGATTTAGCTATGGCACATGAGCATCACCACAATCACACAAGCCAAGGAGCACATGCAATGAGCCATGGCTCGGCGCAGGATTTTTTGCGCCGATTCTGGATCGTTACCTTTCTCCTCATTCCGCTTGTATTAGTGCATCCGACAGTATCGGAAATACTCGGCATTACCTTTGGTCTCAACAAGTGGATACAGTTCGGGATTGCGACTGTTGTATTCGGCTTTGCGCTCGTCTTCTTTCAGCATGCATGGCATGAAATAAAATCTCGCAAGTACGGCATGATGACGCTGGTTTCGCTTGCGGTAGGCAGCGGGTATCTGTTTTCGGTTGCGTCCACCTTCATTCCCGCACTTGATGTCGAGTTCTATCTCGAAATATCTACGCTGGTGTGGGTGCTTCTCTTTGGTCATTACTTGGAAGCCAAATCAAGCAGTGCAGCTGGGAACGCGCTACAAGAAGTTGCAAAACTCTTGCCGAAAAAAGCGCACAAGTTTGAGAACGGAGTAGAAACGGATGTTGATATCACGGAACTTAAGGAGGGCGATATTGTTGTGGTAAAGCCAGGAGAGAAAATTCCCGCGGACGGGACGATCACAAAAGGATTTGCGAACGTTAACGAATCACACATTTCCGGCGAATCAAAGCCGATTGAGAAAAAGGAAGGAATGAATGTGGTTGCCGGAGCAATTTGTCTCGATGGATCACTCACCATAGCACTCTCTCGCGTCGGCGAGCACTCCACGGTCGGACAAATACAAAAGCTCATCGCTCAAGCAGGTCTTACAAAGCCACGATCACAGAGAATTGCAGACCGTGCCTCCGCCGTGCTCACTTTTGTTGCCGGTATCACGGCACTTGGCACACTGCTTGTCTGGACGCTTGTTATCGGAGAACCGTTCGTATTTGCGATCACGCTTGCCATTACCGTGCTCGTTATTGCCTGCCCCCACGCGCTTGGGCTTGCTATTCCAACAGTCACTACTATCACCACTTCACTTGCAGTAAAGAACGGTTTTTTCATTAAAGACCTTTCAAAAATTGAAACGATACGAAAAGCGGACTACGTGGTGTTTGATAAAACCGGAACGCTCACCAAAGGAGAATTTGGTGTGACTAGCATTGTCCCATTGGCAGAGAAAGATACAGATACAATTCTTGGAATCGCGGCTTCTCTTGAACGACACTCATCACACATTATCGGGCAATCAATACTCAAATATGCGCGCGAACAAGGGGTGTCGGTGTCTGATATCAGCGACTTTCAGAATGTTGCTGGTCAGGGTGTGAAAGCAAAAATCGGCAGTCAAGAATACTTCGCAGGCAACGAACGGTTGATCCGAAGTCTGAACGTAATTCTCGATGTTCCTACCAATCTGAACGGAACACTGGTTTTTGTGGCAAATAAAGAAAAAGTACTTGGATACATTGTTCTCTCTGATGCAGTTAAAGAATCATCTAAAGTAGCAGTTCAAGAGCTCCATGAGATGGGCGTGAAAGTCGCTATGCTTACCGGCGACAACGAGCAGGTCGCTCAGTCGGTTTCTGATGAGCTCGGTATTGATACGTATTTTGCGAACGTCTTACCGGAAGATAAATACACCCACATCAAAAAACTTCAAGAAGATGGAAGCGTGGTGCTCATGGTTGGCGATGGCGTGAACGACGCGCCCGCGCTCACACAAGCAGACGCGGGAATTGCCATTGGTGCTGGTACAGATGTCGCTGTTGAGTCCGGCGACGTGGTACTCACAAACAATAATCCACAAGACATCGTCCGCCTCATAACACTCTCCCAAAAGGTGTACAGAAAGATGATACAGAATCTCGTCTGGGCGCTTGGCTACAACATCGTCGCCATTCCTGCCGCTGCTGGAGTATTTGCCGTGTGGGGCTTCTTCCTGCGCCCGGAAATAGGCGCACTTGTCATGAGTCTCTCGACAGTTATCGTGGTTCTGAACGCACTCACACTACGAAGAGTGCAACTTTAAGATATAAGAGGTTCTAATTCCAATTTGGGTCACTTTGTAAAATCCCTTAAACAAAAGGTTTCTAGTCTGGCTCGACGG